>Ga0308421_1000035_pt1 | contig 70392 bp, 71 predicted proteins | sample HotsprSampleMS60_FD_203673 | JGI IMG/M metagenome (GOLD analysis project Ga0308421, IMG submission 203673) | Hot spring phototrophic mat microbial communities from Mushroom Spring, Yellowstone National Park, Wyoming, United States - 20090730_MS60 ...
TATTTAGAACAGATTTAAACAACTTTGCTAAATCTTCGTATAATGGGATTAATCCAGTTGGTGTTTTCCTTGCTTTAACATCTTTATGTACTCTTAACTCCATCCATTTTACCCATACATGTTTGTCCAACCTTGAGTTTAAAAACTCGCCTGTTTTTAAATCTCTTAAGAAATAGTTTACACCAAAAATTATTGGTGGCGGAGTCAAATTTTTAGCAAATTCAATATAATTTTTTACATATGTCCCAAGCGGGATTGATACAAAATCTTGGATACTCATAACATTTATCTCATACTTCCCTTCCTCCTCAACTATAGCAAAAGTTGTCTCTGTCTCTAAAGCAGCACCAAATGCTACAACTCCATGTGTCCAGTCAAAACTTTGTTGTACAGGGACATAGCCTCTGTAATCCCTTCCGCCAAACATTATACCTTTAAGTTCAACACCTTCTGGATTTTCTAATTCTTCATCACAATTTTTTAATGCTTTAAGTGAGACAGTATATCTTGCGTTTTTATGAGCAGGCGGTATTTCTTCTCCATTTTCATCTTTTTTCCCTTTGTACCAATAACCACTGAAATTTATTCCTTCATTTGGAATTTCACATTCCATACCAAGCCACCAAGGTCTACCATCTTTTATTAACACATTAGAAAATATAACCTCGTCTGGAGAGTTTAAAACTTCCCAAATTAAAGGATCATCTTTTGGGTTTACATCTTGAATTATCCCAAAGATTCCTTTTTCAACATTTACAGCTTTTGCAACTCCATTGATGTTTCTTACATAAGCTAAATCGTCAGCTAAGATTGTCTCACCAGGCAACATTGCAGTAGAGGTTTTTCCGCAAGCTGATGGAAATGCACCTGCAAAATATGTTTTTCTATTATTTGGTCCTTTAACACCTATCAACATAAAATGTTCAGCAAGCCATCCTTCTTTATGTGCTTTTCTTATAGCAAGACGTAATGCTAATTTTTTAAACCCCACAGAATTTCCTGCATATTGTGTATTTACAGAATAAACTGTGTTTGTTGTGTAATCAATATAAATTCTTTTTTTATCATAATTTTTTGACACCATATTTTCGTCAACTTCGCCTGATGAATGCAAGGTTTTAAAAATCTCAACACCTTCTTCTGGTAATGTTAAAAACATTTGGTATCCTTCACGATAAAGTAAATTAACTGAATGTGCAACATACCAACTATCAGTACATTCCATACAAGGTATTGAAAAAATAGAATTTGCAGGACCTAAGGTTAAAAATCTTACAATCATTGTTCTGCCTTGCATTGAGTTTTTTAACAAACCTAAAATTTCGTTTAATCCTTCATCTCGATCTATTTGATTTAATTTTTTTGAAAGTTTATCACCTTTAGGAACTAAAAATTTTGTTACACCTCTATCTCTTCCTTGATCATTAATACCATCAAAATGATAAGTATGTCCTGGCATAAGAAGCATTTTTTCTTCTTTTGAAACAACAGCCATGTTTTTTATATAAGCAATTTCATCTGGTGTGTCAGAACAGATAAACACATCTTTTGGTGAGCATAGTTCAATTGATTCTAAAATAAATCTATGTACTTCTGTATTTTTTATCTTTGCAAGTTTTTCAAATTCTTTTTCTTTAAGAAAATTTTTTAGTTTTGACAAGTATTTACTCATTTTTAATCCCCCCTTAAATTTATATGTTTTTTTATTATTGCAAAAAAAATTAAATGTCAAGAGGTTAAAAAAATTTTGTTGTTGAAATTTAAAAAATTTTAAAATAAAAAAATTTATTATGATACAAATAGATGGAAACATAGGTGGTGGACAAGTTTTAAGAACGGCATTAGGGTTATCAATTTTGTTAAACAAACCTTTTAGTTTAAACAATATAAGAATAAAAAGACCTAATCCCGGATTACAAGAACAACATCTTCAAGCTGTTATCTCTTCAGCATTGATCTCTTCAGCAGAAGTTATAGGAGCATATAAAGGGTCGCTTGAGTTAAGTTTTTTTCCAAAAGAAATAAAAAATCAAAAAATAAGTATTGAAATAAAAACAGCAGGTTCTGTTGGTCTTGTTTTACAGCCTTTGCTTATTGTTGGACTTAAACATAGATTAAAAGGCGAAATTTATGGCGGTGCGACATATGGTAAATGGGCAGCATCAATTGATTTTGTAGGAAATGTTTTAGGTTTTTGGCTAAAAAAACTTGGAGTTGAGCTAAAATTAGATGTTATAAAACATGGTTTTTATCCAAAAGGTGGAAGTATTGTAAAATTTTTGGTTGAACCAAAAGAAAGCGAGGTTACAAAAATAATAAATGTTAGTGGTAAACTTAAAAAAATAAAAATTATCTCAGTATCTTCAATTGGACTTAAAAAAAGAGAAGTTGCAGAACGTATGACAAACAAAGCTTGTGAAATTTTAGAAAAATTTGGATGTAAAATTGAAAAAGATATAAAATATGTTGAAAGTATTTGTGATGGTTGTGGAATAACTATTTTTGCTGAGTTTGAGGATGGTATTATTGGTAGTTCTTCGGTTGGAGAAGTTGGGAAAACTTCTGAAGATGTTGCTAAAGAAACAGCAACAATGTTGTATGAAGATATAGAATCTTTTGGGCTTGACAGATTTTCTTCAGACCAAGTTTTACCGTTTGCAGCGTATCATGGTTGTGAAGTTTATGTAAGTAGAATTACAGAACATGTTTTATCAAACATTGAAGTAATAAAAAAATTTTTAGATGTAGAAACTAAAATTGAAAACAGAAAAATTGTGTTTATATCTAAAAGTTTTTAAAAACTTTCTTCAAACTCTGCAGATGCTATATCTTCTAAACTTACTTTTGAAACATCTATTTTCTTTAAGTTTTCTTTAAACATTCTAAAAGCATCATAAAAATCAACATCTACTTTTCTTTTTCTACCAAAAGGATTACCTTTACTTACAACAAATTGTTTTAAGAAAGGATGGTTTATCCCTCTTTCTTTTATTTTTGCTATTATTTCTTTTACCATTTCATCAACTTCAGCTAAAACTTTGGCTCTTTTTTGTCTTTCTTCATAAGCCTTTTGTAATGGCAAATCTAAGAAAAGGTCAACTTTTTTCAAAAATGTATGATATGCACCACCTGAAAATTTTTCATCTGTTTCGTATACAATCCCCAGCGTGATATACGGAGCTTCTTCAAATTGAAAACTATAATCTGTTTCTAATTTATCAGGTTCTTCTTCCATTATACTCTTATACATTCTTATTACTTCTAATGATTTCTCTTTGATATTATGAGCTTTCTCTGTATTTAAAGCTAAAATTTGATAAGATACAGAATAATCAGGAATTAAAATACCAGTGATTCTTTCTTTACCTAATATTAACATAGCTTCTCTTCTGTGGTTTCCGTTTGGTGTCCAATAAACATTTGGTTTTGGCCTTACCATAATAATTGGGTCAAGATATCTTCCTATAGTTTGAATTACTTCTATTAATCTTTTTACATGAGATTCTGAAAGATCTCTTTGATATGGTGTCGGTTGTACTTTTTCAATAGGCACATCTACAAGTAATTGATATTGCTCACCAAAAGGTTCTTTGAAAACACATAAGACATTGCATCCTTCCTTTTCAACTTCTTCTTTAAGTTTTTTAATATCAGCAGGTAAATCTGAATCTGATTGTTTTAATTTTTTTGTTGTAATAGAGATCACCTCCTTTTTATCCTAATTTATAGTGTTTTTTTACTTTTTCGTAAACAACCCATCTACATTTGAGCCCTTTTGGAAATTTTACAAAATCACCTTTTTTAATCTCAACCTCACCATCATTAGTTATAACTTTGATTTTTCCTTCTAAAAAATAACATTGTTCATCTTCATCATATTCCCAGTCAAACTCAGAGGGTTCACATTCCCATATCGGCCAGTTTTCAACATTAAGTTTTTTAAGTTCATCTTTTGTTGGAGTTTTTACTTCAATTTTCATTCCCTTCCCCTTATATATTTTGATGTTTTTTTAAAAATTTTAGTTTCTTATTTAAGATAAATTTTTATCCTAATTCTTCTACCAACTTAAGCAAGTTTTTATCAATATGTTTTTCGTTTGAAACAACTGTATTTATATCAATATGTCCAATTTTGTTGTTTTTTATTACAACAACTTTGTTTTTTATATTTTTTAAGATAAGTTCAACTGCATGTTCACCAAAAAGTGATGCAAGAATTCTTGACCTTGCAGATGGTGAGCCACCTCGTTGTATATATCCTAATGAAGAAACTCTTACAGGTATATCAATCTTTGCTTCAAGTTTTATTGCAAAAGTTTTTACATCGCCAGCACCTTCAGCAAAGATTATTATTTCTGACGATTTCCCTTTCTGTTTATCTTTAAGAAGTTTTTGTGCAATTTTGTCTAAATCATACTTTACTTCAGGAATAACAACAACTTCAGCACCTGATGCAACTGCTACTGCTAATGCTAAATATCCATGTTCTCGTCCCATAACTTCTACTACAAAGACACGTTCAAAACTTGTTGCTGTATCTCTTATTTTGTCTATTGCAGAAACAGCTGTATCAATTGCTGTATCAAAACCTATGGTTTCATCAGTACCATAAACATCGTTGTCAATAGATGCTGGGATACACACAACAGGAATGTGTTTAGAGATTTTACTTGCTGCTTTTATAGAACCATCTCCACCTATAACTACAAGATAATCAAACTTGTATTCTTTAAGAATCTCAATTGCTTGTTTTATACCTTGTTCAGTTTTTATCTTTTCACATCTTGAACTTTTAAGTATCGTCCCACCTTGATAGATTATACCACTTACAGACCTTGAATTAAGTTGTTTAATATCTTTTTCTAAAAATCCTTGATATCCTCTGTAGATACCAAAAATTTCAAAGTTATATTTTAACCCAGCACGAACTACTGCTCGTATAGCAGCGTTCATCCCAGGTGCATCACCACCAGGTGTTATTATCGCTATTTTTTTATTCATATATCTTCTTTAAGTTTGTTAAATTTTTCGTCTATTTCACTTCTTAATATCTTTCCTGCCTCTTGAAAAATATCTAAAAGTTCTTCATAAATATTATCACATGCAATAAAATTCCAAAATTCTTCTCCAACAAGAAATTCTTTGTTATCTAAGTCATATAATCCCTTTAATGTCCATCGTTCATAAGGTTGAGGGTGATATGGATTATAGGGTATAGCGAGACGAGTATAAACTTTTGCATTTTTGTCTTGACTTAATCTGAGAGCAGTCCATTTCAATAATTTTAGTTTTAAGGTAGCAAATTCTTTCATATTTGGTTTAGCAGTAGTAATATCAAAGAAATTTTCTTCATTTTTTATTTTTACGAAAAGGTCAACGGTTGAATCTGGTTCTTCTTTCAAATTTCCTTTTTTGATACATTTTCTAATAGTCTGAATTTCTTTATTCTTATCAGGTCGTATTTCACCTTTCCTAAATTTATAATGAATTTCATTAATAACTTTTTCAGTGTTTTCATCTATTTCTCCAAGAAGTTTATATTGTCTTTCTGCATAATTTCCATTACTTGTGGCTAAAATTACTGCAACCTGTTCCCAAATACTCATACCAAATGTTGTGTTCATTGACTGAATGAAAGAAAACATTGCTTATCTGTCTCTGCCTAAAAGTCTATAATGAAATGGCATATAATGAGTTTCTGGTGTATATGTTTCCAATTTTTCTCTAACTACAGAAGTAAGTAATTCCAGAATTTGTTTTTAGTCTGTTGTTTAATACTCATATTTTTTAAATCTGAAGTAAAATATTGATTCAAAAAATTTATTTTTATCTTTCTCAGTTCTCATAAGGACTGGTCTATGAAAAATATCAATTAATTCAAAACCACATTGTCGTCCTATTTCTGGATAAAGATTATATTTATCATTTGCGACAATAAATATAGGAGCGTTATCAACTAAATATTTTGAAATATTTTTAAATACTTTAATAATATCTTCCATATATTTTCTTCTTGCTTGTTCACTTTGTCCTCTATAAGCAGGTCCTATTTCTAAATCATCTAATCTTGGAAAATTAAAAAGTTCATAAGCATATATATGTTGTTCATGATAATCAATAAGTCCAACATATGGTGGTGAAGTAAAGAGACCATCTATTTTTGTATTTGGAGGCAATTCTATTGTTCTTGCATCACCTTGTAAAATGATAATAGAAGCATCTGTCCTAATTTTATCAAATTCTTTTAGTCTTTTTATAGTATCTAAACTATATCTTTCAATAAATTTCAATGCTTCGTTTATAGGTTCACAATATCTTTTGTGTTTAATACACCAATATTTTTCTTTAATAGGCTTCTTAGGTCTGGCGAGGTCATAGTGTGGTATAAGTCTTGCAGATCTTGCAGCACGTGAAAGAATAACCATTAAAACATCTTTATTTTTATAAGAATTAATTTGTTCTTTATAGAATAGAATTTCTTGCAAAGCTTTTTCAGAATACCATTCTTTTAAATATTGACTTTGTGTGTCGTATTTTTTTATTTTTTCTCCAAACAAGTCATAATTATCTTCTAGTTTAGCGCTAAATTCTTTTGTCTTTTTTAATATATCTTTTATTTCTTGTTCAACTTCTTCTATATTATATTTTCTTGTTTTTACTTGTTGAATTAAAACATTGAAGTGGGAAAGTTCTATACCTATGGAGTTAATACCTAAAACATTTGCTTCTACTAATGTAGTTCCTGACCCTGAAAACGGATCCAAAATTGTATCTCCTTTTTTAAAAAATTTTTTTAAAAATACTTCTACTAATTGAGGAATAAATTTACCTAAATATGGATGTAGTCTATGAACATGTTTTGTACGCTCAGATTCCGGGACATCTATAAATGTTAAATCATTACCAAGAATTTTTAAATTTTTATAAGTATCAATTTTTTGTGTAATTAATTCTACATCAATACCAAACTTTGTTGCAATTTTCTTATTTTTTTCTAACATTTTCTTTCACTCCTACTTTTTTACAATATTTGTTTATAACACATTTTTCACACAAAGGTTTTCTTGCTGAACAAATTTTTCTTCCATGGTCAATAAGTAAATATGGGAAGATAAACCATTTATCTTTTGGTACAATTTTCATTAAATCCTGTTCAATTTTGTTTGGGTCAGTATTTTTTGTTAAACCAATCCTGTAAGACAACCTTCTTACATGTGTATCCACAACAATACCTTCAACTTTACCATATGCATTTGATAACACAACATTAGCTGTTTTTCTTGCAACACCTGGTAAAGATATTAAATCTTCCATTGTATCAGGTACTTTTCCGTTAAACTTTTCTTTAATAATTTTTGCTGCATTTATTATATTTTTTGCTTTCATTCTATAAAACCCAGTTGGTTTAATTTCTTGTTCAAACTTTTTTATATCAGCATTAGCATAATCATCTACAGTTTTGTATTTTTTAAACAACTCTTTTGTAACTTTGTTCACACGTTCGTCAGTACATTGTGCTGAAAGTATAGTTGCAACAAGTAGTTCAATCGGATTTGAAAAATTTAATGCTATTTTTGCTTGAGGATATTCTTTTTGTAAAATTTTTATTATTTCGTTTATGTTTTTCATAATTCACATCCTCTTTTTATGAATTCATAAGTTTTTTCAATATTTTTTATATTTTCATAAATTTTTTTCATTGGTTTAACTTCTGATAGAATATCAGGATGATTTTCAGAATAGTAAAAAATCATATCTTGAATCAAATCTTCCAAAATATTGATTGAAAATAAAGCGTATCTTGTTTCTTCCAATGGACTTATGGTTACTGATGACCTATAAGAACCATCTTTTTGATAATAAGTGTTTATTGTTTCCATTAATTCTTTAGATTTGCTAACCAACTGAATAAGTTCGTTAGATTTAAGTTCAATTTTAGAATAAAGAAAATCAATGCAGTAAACAATTTTAGAGATATCTTCTAACAAGATGTTTTTATTTATATAACTCAGAAGATAAACAAGCCAAAGGTTAGCATTTTTAGGAATTTTGTTTAAATTATCTAATATAAAACAAATTTTAAAAAAACTGTCTAAATCCTTAGGGATGATTTTTACAATTTTATTTTCATCAACTACACTTTGAAGTAAATATGAAAGTTTTTCTTTGTTTATATCAATTAGCAAATGTTGAAAATTAAGTATGAAGTTTTTAATATCTATATTTTTGCAAAGGTTCTTTAAAGTAGGATCTGGTTTAAGTAGTTTTTCAAATTTTTCTTTAGGAACTCTATAAGCATAACTGCGCCATGCCTCAACCATACCATATTTAGCATTTTTTAAAATCCAATTTGGTTTAAAAATTGCATATTTTAAAGAAGGTTTGTGTATATATACGAACAACTTACCTTCAATTGATATTATCTTTTTATTTTTCTTTTTTACAACCTTAGACACTTTAAAATCGTAAAAATCCAAGTTTTCTTTTTCAGCATATTGGAATTCAAATTCTATTTTTTCATCATCTATTTCAGCAATAAAATCCGGTTCTCTTGTAATCCCGCCTTTTCTTAAAAACCACAAAAATTTATCACCCCCGGATTTATAAACTTTTATATGTTTATTTGGATATAACTCTTTTATTTTGTCACTAAGCCAATCAATAACTTCTAATTCAGCTATTGCTTTTTTCTTCATATCTTTTCTATATTCAAGATATGTTCGTGATTTTATATCACTTGATTGAGCATATATTGTTTTCCCATCTAATTTCATAATTTTATAACAATTTTGGTTGATAATTTTTTAAATTTTTTAACGCATCAAGTGCAATTTCAGGATTTATTTCATAACCTATACCATTGCGTTTTAAATCTGCTGCTGCAATAAGAGTAGTTCCAGAGCCAACAAACGGATCAAGGATAGTTTCACCAACATAGCTAAAAGCTTTAATTAATCTATAAGGAAGTTCGTATGGAAATTGAGCAACATGAGATCTTCTATCACCACTTCCTTGAGGTTTCATTGTCCATACATCACTTTTTTTAATAGATATCCAAAATTCTTTATCCAATTTTGATTGTTCTTTTTGTTGTTTTGTTAAATGTGCATATTTGTTGTATCCTTTTAGCTCTGGCTTTTCAAATTCTAAGATAAACTCATGTGTGTTATTTATCAAAATACCACCAGGGTAAGGGTATGTTCCAAAATGTGCTCTTACAGCATTTGTTTTATGCCATATAATGTCTCTTTTAAAAATAAAACCTATTTTTTCACATATATCTATTGTTCTACCAACTAAGTTTAACGTTCTAAATCCTCCATTTTCAAGTTTAATGGGAAGATTCATTATATTTATAAATGCTTTTCTTCCAGGTTGTAATACTCTATACACTTCTTTCCATACTTCACTTATTTTTTCAAACCATTCCTCTATATCATGAATATTCCCAAGATCGCCATCTATTGGTTGTTTTGAATACATTTTAGTGTCGAAATATGGAGGAGAAGTAACCATTAAATGAACACTATCGTCTTGTAGTTCATCCATTTTCATAGAATCTTTTACAAAAATTTTCTGTATAGTCCCATTTATTTCAACTATATTTATCTTGTTGATTTCTAATTTACTTGTTTGTTTTTTACTTTTAATTTTTTCTTCAAGTTTTTTCAAATCCTCTAAGTCAAATCGGAGTTGCCCACTAGCAGCAATATTAGGATTTATAAGACCGACTTTAACTAATTTAAGTAATTCTTTAACTTTTATTCCTAAAAATTTTGCACTTTCAGTAGAAGAAAGATACTTTCGTTCAGCATAATATTTAGCAATAGTTTCTTTTACATACTTGTTTTTTTTCATTTTTTACTCCAAACTTTTGCTAAGATTGAAGCAGTTATCACACACAATGTTGCAAAGATTGCGGATGGTATTGCAGTTTGGTTTGAGAAATGTTTTAATGAAAGTACAGCACCGAGTCCTGCGTTTTGCATACCAGCTTCTATTGCTAATGTTCTTCGTCTTGATTCATCAAGTTTGTAGATATACCCTGCTAAATATCCTAAAACTAACCCCCAGATGTTTAATACTATCGCTGCTAACAAAATTAAAAAACTCATCTGTTTTATAAAATCTTTGTTTAATGCTACAACGAGCCCACAGATAAATGCAATAAATACTGTAGAAAATGCTGGGAAGATATTTATTATATTTTTAATTTTTTCTTTTAGCAAACTTTTTATTGTTAAACCTAAAATTACAGGTATCACAACCATTCTTAATATACTAAAAAACATCTGCAAAAAATTTATTTTTATAAAACTTGATGCAAAAATATAAGTAAACAATGGTGTTAAAACTGGAGATAAAAATGTGGATGATGTAGTAAGTGAGATTGAATAAGCAACATCTGCTTTTGCTAAATAAGATATAATGTTTGACGCCATTGCACCTGGTACTGCACCTGTTATTATAAATCCAAGTTTTACATCTTGTGGGAAAGAAAAAATTTGACCAACCAAATATCCACCAAGTGGCATTATCAAAAATTGTGCTAATGTTCCTAACAAAACAATATAAAATTTTTTAAATACATAAACAAAATCTTCAAAGTTTAAAACAAAGCCAATACCAAACATTGTGAATGTAAAAAACCATTCATTGTAAAGTTTTAATTTTGTCAAAATTGAGGGATGTATATAGCCAAAAACAACAAATATTATAACTAAAAAAACAAGATTTTTTGTTATAATGGAAGCAATTTTGTTTATCATTAATTTTTTATTTCATAATATATTTTTTTCAACTTTTGTGTTTCTATCAGTTTTTCAAAAAAATAAAAGATGATTGGTTCAATTGTGAAATAAAAAAATTTTGATTCTGATATCAATTCTTCAAAGTAATAGTTAAATTTGAAATAAAGATTTTCATTTTGAAGATCAAGCTCTATTTTTATCTTAGGGTAAAATGTAAGTTGTAAATATTTATTTAACTCTTCAACAGATGGGAACAACTCATTAAACTTTGATTTTTGTATATTTCCGTTAGATATGAATTCTGTTGGTGTTTTTTCAATTTTTAGAAAAGATAAAAAAATTTTTATGTTTTCAAAATCTATTATTGTTTTTATAAATTTTTCGCAAAAAGAAGAGTTCAATTTTTTGAATAGATTGTATTGATCTTCAAAAAATAAAACTACAGAGTTTATATCTTTAAAATCTAAAGAAGTACAGAAATATTCCATTATTTGCGTTAACCATTTGTGTTTTTCGTATAATAATGTGTTAATAAAATCTATAGTTTCTTTTAATTCTGCATCCAGCACAGATTCAAAATTTGTAGCATCTTGGATTTCTAACTCTGGGTTAGATAAAGAAAAGATTTTGTTATATTTGTATTCTTTTAATGCGGATATTAAAGAAGATAGATTTTTGTTTGTTTCAATCTCTTGTAGTATATTTTTAGGAATAATCTTTTTATTTCTTATAGTATTAAGATAAGCAACTTGAAATGTGTAATTCATTTTTGTTGTTTTGAAATAAGATTGTTAATTTCTTCTTCAGCATAGGGTTTTATTATTTCAACTATATTTTCTAAAGTAAATTCTTTTAATTTTTCTTTAGAAACAATTTTAACACCAAATTCAAAATTTTCGTTTTCTTCAGAAACAACAATTTTTGTAGAATTATTATTTTTACTAATTTCGTTTAAGGCATCATTTACTAATTCTTGTTTTTCATTTTTTGTTAATTTGTTTGTTTTATCAAAAATTATAACATTTTGCTCATTTAAAAAAATGTTTTTCAATATAATGTTTTTTATCATCTTATAATATTCGTCTTCCCCAACATTTATTAAGTTAAGTTTTATTTTTTCCAAAAGGTTTTTCAAAAGTTGATTTTTAAGCCCTTCAACTTTTTTGTTGTATTCAATAAATTTTTCAGTATAAACTCTTTTCTTTGTCAACTCCAATTTTTGTTTATATTCAAAATCTAATTCTTTCTTTTTTTCTTCAATTAACCTTTTATACTTTTCTTCAAATTCAAATTTCTTTTGTTCTTTGTCTCTATTTAACTCTTCAACTTTTTTGTTTACTTCTTCTTCAATTTTTTTTAATAAATTTTCTAATTCTTTCATTTTATTTATCTCGCATCCCGCAAATTGCAGGGCAAACACAAATAAATGTAGTTGCAGCGTCTTACGCTGCTTATAATTTTCTATTCAATAGCAGACCAAAGGTCTGCAACTACAATTTTAAATACGCAAGGATAAATCCTTGCCCTACAAATACCTAACACCTTCATACTTTCTACTTCCTACTAATAATTCTTTATAAAGATATTTATCTTGTGTTAATCTGGTGAAATCTTGTGGTTTCATTTTTTGCATTACAGAACCTCAGTTTTTAGGATTAGCCTAATTTTATATTTTGTAATAACAAAATTGTTGAGATTAGCCCTAAAATAGCGTATGTTTCTACAACAGCACCATATACCATAGCTTTTGCAACTTCTTCAGGACGTCTTGCAACAAGGTTTACACCACCAGCACAAACTTTACCTTGATATATAGCAGAGATAAGTCCTACAAGACCGACTGGTAAAGCAGCAAATGCTACTGATAATCCTTGAGAAAAAGTGATTTTTGTAATATCAACACCACCAAGCTTACCTAATATCAAAAACATTCCTACAAACCCGTAAAACCCCTGTGTGCCAGGCAATGCTTGTAATACAAGAAGTAGACCAAACTTATTTGGATCTTCTGCTGTGACCCCAGACGCTGCTTGACCTACTATACCACAACCAATTGCAGAACCACTTCCTGCAAGACCTGCTGCTAACGCTCCACCTAAGATTACTAACATAAACCCCAAATATTGTTCCATAGCACACCTCCTTTTAATAAAATGTTGATGCGTGAATGAGGGAATGAGTTCATAGTTCATAGTTGATAGTTGATAGTTATTAACTCTATAACTCATTAACCTATTTACTCATCAACTCATCTACTCATTCACCCATCCACCCATTTACCCATCAACTCATCCACCCATCTGCTTTCTTATTGGTTGAAAAAATCTTATTGGTCTTCCGCCTGAAACAAAAAATTTTGAGAAAAACTCTAAGTATTGTAATCTTGCAGAATGTACTAATCCTCCTAAAATACCCATAACAAAATTAAAAATATGTCCTCCGACAAAAACTATCGGTGCCAAAGCAGGCTCTACATATTTTATTCCCAATAGTTCTGCTTTAAATAATTTAAAACCAAAAAGATTTATTGTCTGAGCAATAGCAGACGATGCTAATGCTAATGCTAAAATTCGTGAGTATGAAAGTATATCAGCATAGTATCCAATTGTATTGTATGCTTTTACAAAAAAGTTTACAGGTTTTAAAAAAATTGGTTTTATATCTCTTGATTGAAAAACTACAATAAATAAAAATACAAGTAAGCTGGTTTTTCTAAATATGTTGACTAAATTTTGTGGCACATCCTGTGGAAAAAATAATTTATAAACTATAGGAGCAAATACAACTATAAATACTGTCCAACTTAAACTATCAATCCCTGATAGAAATTCTTTATCTTTAAAACTTTTCACTGTATTTATTATTAATCCAAAAGTTATTTGAATAATTCCTAAAAGAAATGTAAACTTCAACATATCAATAGGTCTATTTAGAGGATCAAGCAAAGCAGTTTTTATTGGTAATTTAAAATCTTTAAACAAACTAAAACCTAAAAAACTATCCAAAAAAATTCCAACTATTATAGAAGTAATTCCCAAGTATTTGAATAATGTGACTAATTTATAATACTCAGATGTTTTTGGAACTTTTTTTCTTAACAAACCCCAACTTAATAACATTAAAAATCCATAAAATATATCACTCAAACATAAAGCAAAAAATATTGTAAAAAATGGTGCTAAAAATTCTGTTGGGTCAACACTGCCGACTTTTGGATACCCATATAGTGATGTTATAAATTCATATGGTTCTGAAACAGGTCTGTTATGAAATACAGTTGGGATATCTTCGTTCTTTTGTGGTTCAAAAAATAAAACACTTACTTCAGGAAATTTTGATACTAAATTTTTTACTTTATGTATAAATTTTTGTGGCACCCAACACTGTATGATTTTTATATATTTTGTGGTTTCAATATTCTGCTGAACAGATATAAAATCTTGAATTTCTAACAGTTGGTAGTACACACCTATAAGTTTTTCAATATTTTCTTTTAATATATTCTGAAGTTCTATAGTATATTTGTCAATTAAATTCTTTTTTTCTTCAATTTCTAATTCTTTAATTTTAATATCTTCTTCAATACTATCAGAAGAAAATTCTTTTTGCAAATTTAAAAACTTGCTCTCTAATTTTTTTGAGATTTCCAAAAATTTCTCTTCAACTTCTTTATGAACTAAAGCAAATAAAAAGGCACTTTCTTTTATTGCTTTGTGAACCCAAATGAATAAGTTTTTTAGATTTTTAGTTCCATCTAATAAATTTTTTAATTTTTTTACATCAATTTTTATGAAATAATAGCTAAAATTTTTAAGTTTGCTTAATTTTGAAAAACTTAAGTTAATCCCTTCAAAATTAGATATTTCTAACTTCTTTGACTCAAGAAGATTTAATGTGGTTTGGAAAGATTTAATTTTATTGTAGAGATTCTCTATTTTTAAACAGATCTCTTCCGCTTCATTGAGACTTTCAGATTTAATATTTAAAATCTCATTGTTAAATTTTAACTCTAAATTTTTTATGTAGTTTTTAGATAGATTAATAATTGCCTCAATTTTTGAAGACAGAGTTTTTATATAATCATATTTTAATCCTAAAAATTCAGATTTTGTTTCTTCTTGCGATTTTATATCTTGTTGTGAGATTATTTCAACAGATGATATATTTTTTAACTCAATAAGAAACTTTTCATATACATCTTGTGGGACTAAAAAGATAGATTTTTTGATTTTGTCTATTGCCATAGATTTAAAATTTTGTTTTTTAGATTTTCAACTGATTTATCTAATGAATTTTCTAAATTTTTTATTAAAGAGTTTAAATTGTTTAACTTTTTTTCAAATTCTGCTTCTAACTTTATTTCATAATCTTTAATTTCTTCTTTTAATTTTTTTTCAAGTTGTTCTTGATACTCTTTTATCTGTCTTTCAGATTCTTTTTGAAGTTTCAATTCATATTCTTCTAAAAATTTATTTACTTTTTCCTTAAAGCTTAGTATTTCTTTTTCTTTCTGTTGTTCAAAATCAACAATTTTATCAATAAATTCTTTTGGTGTAGAATTCATAGTTTTTATTTAATAATGCCTATATTTTTTGATTACAACACGCCTAATTTCTACCCTTAGCCATCTGTGAAACTCTTGTTTTTTCTTTCTTTCTAATTTTACTGGTTTTTCAATTGAATGGAATAACTCTAAAGCCTTCTCAAAAGTATTAAATAAAGCAAGGCACCTTTGACACTCATAAATATGCTCTAAAAACACCTCCTCTAATTCTTCTTCTAATTCGTGCTCATAAAAACTTGATAATAGATTTATTATATCCTTACATCTTATTATCATTTTATTTCACCCCTTAAATATGTTGTGTCACATATTTATCTAAAAGTTCTCTCAAATATAATTTTCCACGATGAAGTCTTGTTTTTGTAGCAGAGGTTGAAATACCTAAAATTTTTGCTACTTCTTCAACAGACCTTCCTTCTAACTCTTTTAAGATTAAAACATTTCTGTATTTTTCAGGAAGTTTTTTTAAAGATTCCATCAATAAATCTTTTAATTCTTGGTTTTCTAAATTCAAAATAGGATTTTCAGACCAGTCTGTAATATTTTGTTTTTCAGAAATATCTACAAACTGTGAAATTTTGTCATCATCTTCTGGTTTTAAAATTTGAGCTTTTTTAAGTAAACTTTTTTGTTTTCTTTTTCTCATTAAAGCAAAGTTTAATGCTATCTTATAAATCCAGGTAGAGAATGATGATTTTCCTTTAAACCTATTTATATTTTTAAAAGCACTTATTGCTGTTTCTTGTAATACATCATATGCCTCTTCTTTGTCATGGACGACTCTATATGCTAAAGAATAGATTCTATCTTCATATCGTCTTATTAATTCTTCAAATGCATAAGTATCTCCATTTTGTGCTGCCTCAACTAATTGTTGTTCGTCAAGTGTCTTAATTTTTGGTTGAATCATATTCTTTCCTTAAAAATAAAATAAATTTTCAAACTAAATTATAAAAATTTTATTAAATAAATCAATAGTTGAAAAATAAACGATATAATTTATATTTTTAAACTTATGGGAGCAATAAAAACAGATTACAAAGTAAAATATATCTGTGGTATATTGTTTAATCCTTATTGGTTTAAAGAAAATTTTACGCAAAGCGATTTATTAGATATAGCAAAAAGAATTAATTCTGTAGTTGAAAAAGAATTTTCTCAGAAGTTATCTTTAGAAATCAAAGTTGACCTACAAAGCGAAATTATAAGATTTGATTGTACTGATTATTACAATGAGGAGATGGGAGAAAACTTGTTTCGTTATTGGATAAGTTTCACTCCTGTTGTTTTAGCAAAAGAATTATATAAGATAAAAATTTTAACAAATGAAATTGAAAAAAAATTTTTTTCTGACGATGATAAAAATCGCAAGGTTAACCTTGACCCGGGTTATATCGATGGTTCAAAGCTTGTTTTATTTTCTACAAAAAATTATTCTCACAGAATTTATCTTGATTGCGGGATTTTTGCAGAGGTTACACTTTTGTATAAACATAAACAGTTTCACACCTTAGATTGGACCTATCCTGACTATAAAACCCAAACAGCAATTGAATTTTTTTCAAAAGTTAGAGAAGTTTATTTAACCTCTTATGTAGCGGTGTGATTTATCACACTATTCCAACAAAAAATTTAAAAGTTTCATTGCTTGTTTTGTAGGTTTTACATCGTGTACACGAAGAATATCTACTTGTTTTAATATACAATATGTATGTAGAACGATTGTTCCTTCATAACGTTCTTGTGGTGGAAGAGGACTTTCTTCGGTTCCTAAAATTCTTCCTATGAACGATTTACGAGACAAACCAATTAAAATCTTAAAGTTGTAATCTTTTCCATCAATATTTAAAGTTTTAAACTCATCAATATTTTTTAAAATCTCAATATTATGTTGTGTTGTTTTCCCAAAACCAATCCCTGGGTCTAATATTATTCTTTGTGGTTCAATACTATGTTCAAAAAGAAATTTTATTCTTTCAACAAAAAAATTTTTTATTTCATTTACAACACCGTTTGGATATTGTGGATTAACCTGCATTGTCTTTGGTGTTCCTTTCATATGCATAAGAACGACTTTTGTATTTGGGTAGAATTTTAACAACTCAACAATTTGTGGTGATGCACGAAGTGCATAGATATCGTTTATAATTTCTGCACCTAACTCCAAAGCTTGTTTTACAACTTCGTATTTATAACTATCAACAGAAACTGTGATATATGGAAAATTTTTTTTAATCTCTTTTATTACAGGCATAACACGTTTAAGTTCTTCCTCTACAGATATAGGTTCAGAATTAGGTCTAGTTGATTCACCGCCAACATCTATTATATCTGCTCCTTCAGAGATAAGTGTTTCAGCATGTTTTATAGCACTCTCTAAAGAAAAATACTTACCTCCATCATGAAAAGAATCAGGTGTTATGTTTAAAATTCCCATCACTTCAATTTTTTTCATAATAAATTTGATATACAAAAAATTTTTTAAAAAGTAAACAATAGAGTTTTTGGGTTGATTGAGTTTGTTGGTTTATTGGGTTTATTGAATTTTTAACTATCAACTATTAACTATGAACTAATTAACCCAATAACTCATCAACTCGCTAACTCAAATTTTTTTTGCCTCTTGACAATACAAAAATTTTTTAATAGTCAAAAAACAGAAAAGGTTAATGAAACAATGAAGATGAAAAATCTTAAAGAAATAAAAAAAAGGTTAGGTATTCTAAATGAAGAGGTAAAAAGACAATATAAAGCAGAGGTGATAGGGATATTTGGTTCTTATGTTTGGAGTAGGCAAAGGAAAGGAAGTGACCTTGATGTTCTTGTGAAATTTTATGAAGGAGCAACACTTTTTGATCTTGTTGGTCTTGCTATTTTTCTTGAAGAAAAACTTGGTATTAAAAAAGTTGATGTAGTTCCTTATGACAGTGTAAGGGAAGAAATCAGGGATAGAGTTTTTAAGGAAACAGTTTATCTATGACTAATAGGGATATAAAACTTTATCTAAAAGATATTTTGGAAGCAATGGAAACAGTTGAAAAGTTTGTCAAAGATATGAATTTTGAACAATTTAAAAATAATGACCTTGTTTCAAGCGCAGTTATTAGAAAATTTGAAATAATTGGAGAAGCCACACGAAATATCCCGCAGGAGATAAAAAAGAAATATCCTGATATACCTTGGAAAACAATGGTAGGTTTTAGAGATAAACTTATACATTTCTACTTTGGTATTAAATATGATATTGTCTGGGAGACAATAAAATCAAAACTTCCTGAATTAAAAGAAAAAATAAAGAAAATACTTGAACAACTAGAAGAAGTAGGCGAGTAGATGAGTTGATGAGTTTGTAGAGTTAATTGGTTTATTGGGTTTTTGAGTTTATTGAGTTTTTAACTATTAACTATCCCGCAAATTGCCCCGCCTTCTGCGGGACAGGCGGGATGAACTATGAACTAATTAACCCATCAACTCATTCACGCATTCACACATTTACAATTTTTTTATCCTCTTGACAATACAAAAATTTTTTGATAAAAAATAATAATATAGATAAAAAAATTCAAAAATTTTTATCTTTCCATTTTGTCTGCTCATCATTTAATCCTTCTCTTTTTTATTTTAATAATCCTAAAAAGAAAGGGGGTGAGATGAAAAAATTAGTAGATATTAGGGGAGTAGATAGTATGAAGGAAAAAAATTTTAAAAGAAGGGGGTAGGAATGATTGGTTTGTTAGGAAGTTTATATTCTGCTGAAAGAAAGTTTGTAAAAAAGGTAGAGAAGTAGTCTTTGGGCTAAAAGGTTTACCTTATGGTTTTGAAGCTGCTTTGCCTGAGATACATGGATTTGTAACTTCTCAATATTGGCAGGCAGACAGGTACATACAAAACGCTTATGCAAATGCAGATAACCTAGATGATGCAGCGCATTACTCTCCTGGAGAAAGTTGTTTTGACCCGCATTCCGCATATATAGATATCATTTCAGAAATTACACAACATTTTTTAGCAGAAGTGGAGTTTGAACTATATCATGGTAGTGGATATGATAGCGTTGGTAATGTTAAAGCTGGTGCTATCCGTGGGGTATGGCATAAATATCCATTCTTAAATGTTTCAATTGGAAGACAGATGGTACTTTTAGGTTCACAAGAAAAGATTTATTATCCTTCTTCAAAATATAGACTTTTTACCTGGCAGGACCCACTTACAGAAAAATTTTTGCGTTTTACAGGATTGTGGGATACAGGTTTGGCTATTTTAGGTGTTATTCCTATTAGCGATACGGGTATGTATATAGAATATGGAGCTATGATAAGTAATGGTCCTGGAAGCAATGAAAAAAAGAAGACAGATTCAGGCTCAATGTTAGGTTTGGATACAACTAAAGGTGTAATTAACAAAGATGGTTATGTTTATGAAATGTTTATGAACAGATTACGTCAAAGGTTAGACAACAATAATGATAAACCTATCTCTTGGAGATTAGGATTTGCTCCTATAAAAGGATTATTGTTAAGAGGAGAAGGTATGGCTGGGAAATATGATACTAATGATAAATATGGTTTTAACTTCTTAACAGCAGAACTTTTTTATACATTAGGTGGGCTTGATGTAGTTGGGCAATATGGACAACTTAAGTTTGAAGCACCGAAGGATACTGCAGCCAACTATATTTGGCCGGGTGGTGAAGTGAAACAAATGGCATATGCAGTTGGTATTGATTATAAAGTTATTAATAAGAAGTTAGGTATTAACTATCTACAACCCGTAGCAAGATTTTCTTATATTAATCCTAATGTTGAACCACCTGAAGAGTTAAAACAATATAAATCATATGGTGAAAGATATATTTATGATGTTGGAATAAACTTCTCTCCTTGGGAACATGTAATTTTTAAAGCTGCCTACAGATGGCAAAATGAAATTACAGGACCTGAAATTCCGAACAATGGTTTTACTTTGGAAGCACTATATGACTTTTAACCCATAATATATGGAGGCAGCGATATGATTAATAATATCTATAAGGTAATATTGATAGGTTTTTGTTTTCTTGCTGTAAGTTTTAAAGTTGAAAGCGCTGCTGTTGAAGAGAAAAAATCAGAAAAAAATATTTATGCTGATATACTTTCCTACGCTGAGAAAGGCGAAAATAACCAAGTTCTTGCACTACTTGCTTCTTTAAAAAACAGAATCGCTGCAATTGAAAAAAACTACAGGATAAATTTTGATGTTAGATTAAAGGAAGCGATACAAAAATCAAAAAAAGAAGTTATAAAAACGATATATGCTCTTGCTTATTATGATATGAAAGATACTTTTAACACAATACTAAATGAGATAAAATCAAAAGAAGATGTTTCTGTTTCTGATTTAAAAAATGAGTTAAAATACGCATATCAGTGTTATTTAGCTGTTTCACCGATATTGGAAGAAATTGACTTTGAAGGAAATAAAGAAGCAAAAAGAGCAATTTTGATAATTTTCAATAGAGACCTACAAAATGCTGTTTCTTTTAAGGATATTAGCAAGTTGTAGAAAAAATTTCTGTTGATAGAAAATGTTTACAACAAGAATCTGAAAATAGAAAGTGCTGAATCTTCTACAAAATAATAACCAATCAGCAAGATTACACAAACTTCTAAAGTTGTTATATGTAGGAAACTTGGAAGGCAACCCCGCAAGTTGTGGAATGCAGACCTTGGTCTGCTTTGTCGGTTCAATAGAAACAAAATGTAGTTGCCAACCTTGGTTGGCTAATTTCTTTGAAGCCGAGCAGGTTCGGCTACTACATTTTATTTGTGTGTATCCCGCAACTTGCGGGATACATTATTTTTAATTTTTTCGTCTATAGTTTTTATAAACATCATAAAATACTTAACAGAACTAATAGATGTTGGAGGAATATATGGTTGAGAGATATACAATTTGTATTGTAGATGATGATGAAACTATTTTAGAATTTTTAAAAACAGCGGTTGAAAGTTTTGGTTATAAAACAATTACTGCATCAACTGCTACAGAAGCATTAACTAAAATTAAAAAATCAGAAGAAGTAGTTGCTATATCTTTAGTTGATATTATGATGCCGGATATTAATGGAGTTGAATTTATTAAAAGAATAAATAAAGAATTTCCAGATATTATTTGTATTTCAATGACTGGATATCCAACCATAGATGCTGCCATTGAAGCACTTAATGCAGGTGCATTTGCCTATATTATTAAACCAGTAAATTTAAACGAATTAAAAATTGTTCTTAAAAATGCAACTGAGTTATATGAATTAAGAAAAAGTAAAAAAGAAGAAAAAGTCACTTTTGAAAGAGTATACATTGTGCTTTCTTATAATGAAAATGGTATTATTAAAACAAACAAAGCGTTAGCAAAGCTATTGGGTTATAATGAAAAAGAACTTATAGGGAAAGATATAAGTTTGATTTTTCCTGAAGAATATATCAAAAGTTATCTTAAAAGATTATATGAAGAAGAGGATGTTAGAGATTTTCCAATGTGGCTTAAAACAAAACAACAACAAAATTTATCCTTTAAGTTTTCTGGTGTAGTAATTAAAAATACAGAAGGTAAACCAATAGGACTTATAGGAACGATAAAGATTAGTTATTAGTTCATAGTTAATAGTTCATAGTAGCGTCAAAGCGAAGCTTTGGTAGCCGCAGGCTTCAGCCTGCGCAAAATAAATAATAGTAGGAAAGTAGAAAGTAGGGAGGTGTTAGGTATTTGTAGGGCACGGCTTCAGCCGTGCATAAAATAATTATTGTAGGGCAATCCAGCAATTTGCGGGATTGCATAAATTTTTGCAAACTCGTAGCTTGTAACTTGTGATTTACAACAAATTATTTACCAGCAACAAGCTACCAGCGACTAGCGACAAGTCACCAACAACCAGCAACCAGTCACAAGCAACAAGCGACAAGCCCTATAATTGAATATGGTTCAGTGATTAGATACGTTACCAAAATTCTGAACCATTACACTAATTATTATGAACACAATATTTGTATTAGATATAGGAACGAGGTTTGTAAGAGGGATAATTTTTGAACAAACAGATAATAATTTAAAAGTTGTAAATGTAGAAGTTTTAGAACATAAAGAGAGAGCAATGCTTTCAGGACAGATTCATGATATTAAAAAAGTTGCAGAAGTTGTATCTAATATTAAAAACAATTTACAACAGAGAAATAATATTGAACTTAAAAAAGTTTGTTGTGCTGTTGCTGGAAGAAATCTTTTTACAATTGAAGGCGAATTTAGTTGTCAAAGAGAAGATTTTTTATCCCCAATTACAGAAGATGAAATTAAACAATTTGAAATTTACGCAGTAGAGGATGCTTTAAACAAAATATTAAATGAGACAAATTATTATTGTGTTGGTTGGGTTGTTAAAGAATATATTCTTGATGGCGAAAGATTTAAAACATTAGTTGACCATAGAGGGAAGGAAGTAAGTATAAAAGTTTTAGTGACACTACTTCCTTACAAAGTTTTAGAAAGTTTATTTTCTGTAACTCAAGAGTGTGGTTTGGAGATAGAATATATAACATTAGAACCAATCGCAGCACTTGAAGCTACAATTTCAAAAGATATATACAAACTAAATTTGGTCTTGGTAGACATAGGAGTAGGAACATCTGATATAGCAGTTATTTCTGAAGGTAAGATTGTTGGATTTAGTATGATACCCTATGCTGGCGATGAAATAACAGAAGGTCTTTGTAAAGAACTTTTGTTAGAATTTAAAGATGCTGAGCTTTTAAAACGCACATTGGGTAGTAGAGCTATAGATTTAAATCAAGAAATATCTTATATTGATATATTTAGCAGACAGCATAAAAAGCCTATATTTGAAATCTTGAAATTAATTGAACCATATGTAGAAAAGTTGGCAAGTCTTATATCTGATGGGATAAAAAGTATAATAAAAGATGTTGAGTTGTATGCTGTTATCTTAGTAGGTGGTGGAAGTTTAACTCCAAACATTGAAGAAAAAGTTTCTTTTTATACTGGCTTAGATAGGATGAAAGTTGGAATATATGGTGGAAAGATTGGAAAGGAGATAGAAGGAGATATTAATATTTTTAATCCTTTTTTTGCTTGTGCCTTGGGAATCGGATGTTTAGCAAAAAAACAAAGGGGTTTATCTGTTATCCATATACATTTAAATGGAAAACTAAAAACATTACTTCGTCTTACTGAAAAACAAATAGATGTTTTGTCAGCATTGTTATCTTCTGGCTTTTCTTTAAGAGAAATATATGGAAAGGTTGGTCTTTCAAGGACTTTTTATTTAAATAAAGAATTAAAAGTTCTAAAAGGGACTTTTCCACAACCTTGTGTAGTAAGAATCAATGGAGAACAAGCAGATTTAAAAACTATAATAAAAGAAGGCGATTCAATAGAGTTTATCCCTGCAAAAGATGGTGAAGATGCTAAACCAAAAGTTAAAGATTTGTTAAAAGATATTTACAGAAAAACAATTAAGTTTAATGGACAGATTGTTCATCTTCCTTTTAAAGTTTTTATTAATTCAAAAGAGGCATCTTTAGAGGATGAGATTTATGATGGTGCAGATGTAATTGTTGAATACCCTAAAACGGTTGATGAATTTCTTTTATGGTTAAACTATAATCTTTCAGATTTGGAAGATAAAAGAATTAAAGTTGACATAAATGGAGAAATAGTTACTTCTGAACCTAAAAAATGTTATGAACTGTTGATAAATGGTGAACATTATGATATTAAAAAAATATTAACCGATAAAATTGACATAAACTTTGTTGAAGAAATATTTTTTAAAAAAATTGAACCTGTATGGTATATAAAAGAATTTGTTATTTCAGCATCTAAAGGAAAAGATTTAAAAGTAAAAGTAAATGGTCAGGAATATACTTTTAATGGTCAAGAAGGTAAAATTTTGAAAAATGGACAAGAAGTATCTTTAGATAATCAAGTTTACGATGGTGATGAAATAAGATTGATAAAAGGCAAAGATGCAGAATGTATATTGGTAGATGTTTTCAAATATATAAATGTGGATAGAAATAATTTTAGAAAGATAAAACTTTTTGTTGGAGGAAAAGAATCGAATTTTACCACTCCTTTATATGATAATGCTGAGATTGAAATAGGTTTTGAATAAATATGAAAGATCTAAGAAAACTTTCGTCAATAGAATTAGATGCATTAAAAGAGTTATTATTTGTTGCTGGAGCAAATGCAGGTAATGTACTTTCAAAAATTATTGGCCGTGAAATAAAGATTCAATCTCCTGAGATTGCTATAATTGATATTTCAAATATTCCTTCCTTTATTGGTGACCCTAAAGAGATTGTAATTGGTATTTATTCAAAATTATTAGGTGAAAATTTTGCAGGTCTTTTACTAATTATGCCTATTAAAGCTGCGGAAGAAGTTTATAAACTAGTGACTAAAAATTATGAGCAAATAAGTGATGAAGTATTATCTGTTGTAGGCAGGTCAGCTTTAATGGAAGTTGGTAACATAATTTTTGCTTCAATTGTTAATGTTCTTAGTAGGTATATTGGAAGAAATTTGTTTATTTCAGTTCCTAAATTAGCTGTGGATATTTCACCTGCAATAGTAGATTTTATTTTAAGCGAGATTGCACTTGAATCAGATGGTGCTATTATGATAGAAGTGTTGATGTCAGATATTGGAAGACAAACAAACTTTAAAATGTTTGTTATTCCAGATTTAGAAGCAACCGAAGAGATACTTAAAGCTTTGGAAAAATATATCTTGGATAAGAAATAATTATGAAATTTATACCAATAAGTGATATTCTTAAGGAAATGGCTACAGTAGCTGCTGGGAGGTCAACTTCAGCTTTAGCTGAAATGTTAGATTTAAAGGTTGATATAAAAGTTCCTTCTGTAAGATTTGTAAAATTTCAAGAGTTACCAAAGGAATTGTCAGAATTTTATGAAAAAGAAGTAATAGGGATCTATTTTAAATTCTTTGGTGGTTTAGAAGGCGATATGTTGTGTTTTATGACTAAAGATACTGCAAAAAACCTTATTAATATTTTATTAGGAGAAGAAACACAAGAGTTCAACGATTCTTTAGATATTATAAAAGCAGCCATAAAAGAGGTTGGCAACATTACTGCAAATTCTTATATAAATGCTATAACAGATTTTTTAAATTTAGAAAAAACAGTAATTTCAGTTCCTTTTTATTCACATGATATTTTAAGTTCAATATTAGATTCCTTATTATGCCAAATCGGAGCAGTTTCTGATGAAGTTATAATTTTGGATACAAGTTTGAGAACTGAAAAAGTTGAAATGGGGTTTAAAATTTTGACTTTCTTGCAACAAGAATCTATAGAAAAAATTTATTCAAGAATAGAAAAGTTGATATAAATATATGGAAAACTTACAGAGAATTTTCGTTAATATTGGTGAATACTGTATTGTTAAAAATAACAACACAATACTAGAAATTGTTGGTTTAGGTAGTTGTGTAGCTGTAATTTTATATGACAAGATTAATAAAATATATGGTATGGCACACATAATGCTTCCTTCAAGCAGCCAGGCTAAAGGGAATGTAAACTTGAAAAAGTTTGCAGATACAGGGATTAAGATGATGTTAGAGGAGATGAAAAAAATGGGCGGAAGGTTTTTTGAAGCAATAATTGTTGGAGGGGCGTGCCTTTTTGAATCACAGATTCAAGACCCAATAATGAAAATAGGTGAAAGGAATATTGAAGCAGTAAAAGAAGTTTTAAATCAACAGAATATATCAATAGTTAAAGAAGATGTAGGAGGTAATTTTGGCAGAACCGTAAGTTTTGATACATCTAATTGTATAGTTTATGTTAAATCACAAAAGTATGGTTTAAAACAATTGTGAAAGGTAAGATTTTATTGATAGATGATAATAAACTAAATCAAGCTTTAATAAAAGATGTATTTGAAAATGAAGGATATAATGTAATTGTGGTTTCTACTGGACTTGAAGGGAATAAAAGAGTTTATTCTGAAACATTTTCTTTATTATTAGTTAATCATAAATTGCCAGATATAAATGGTATAGAAATTGTTAAAGAAATTAGAAAAAATCCTTTACTTTTTCATCTACCAATTATCATGCTTACAGATGTTGATGCTCCGTCTACGGAGAATTAAGTTCATCAAGCAGGCGCAGATGATTATATTAAACAACCAGTTAGTAGCACAGTTTTACTTTTAAAAGTTCATAGTTTGTTAGAAAAAGCAGAGTCAACAAGTTTAATTAGCTCTATAATAAATCTTCCTGGAATTTTTGCTTTTCAAAAAGAAATTGATAATAAATTAAAAAATCAAGAAAAGTTTGGTGTTTTGTATTGTGAAGTTGAAAACATTGAGCAGTATAGTAAAATTTTTGGTTCAAAAAGAAGCGAAGAAATTATAAAATTTACTTTTGATATTATAAGACAAAATGTTCCTCCTTCTTCTAAAATTTTTCATATTACACTGAATAGTTTTTGCATACTTTGTTTATCAGAAGATGTGCCTTTAATTGGTAATGGGATAGTTGGAAAATTTAATAAAGAAATATTAAATTACTATTCAGAAAAAATTTCGCTTATAAACATTTGTGTTGTTGGTGCTTCTAATTATGAAACACCTTTCAGCAATTATAGAGAAGTTGCTAAAGTAATGTTTGAACTTATAAATTATGCTAAAAAATTTTCTAAAAGTATATTTATAATGAATAGAAGAAAAAGAATTTAAACTTATCCAAATTTTCATAATTTCAACTTTTTATAATTTTTTAATAACGAAACAGCAACATCTTCCGATGCAAGGTGGGCAGTTTCAGGTTTGATTTCATTCATGTGATGCGTAAAATTCTAATGCTTTGAAAGATGCTAAAACAATAAATTCTATAACACCACCTTTTGGTTCTTTACAATTTAGAAATACATTTCTATGAAAAATTAATCTTATAAATTGGCTCAATAATGTTTAAATCTAACATTACTTTTGCTTTACGTGGACTTCCATCTTTATTTCTAAATCCTTCCATAAAAGTCCCAAGGTTCTTACATAATTTTTCATCAATTTCAATAATCCAAATTTCCTGTAGAGTAAAAGCTGTCTTACGCAGACGAGAAGGTGCTCCACGAGATATTCTTTCTTTTTCGTAATCCGATAAACCACCCTTGAGTTCATCATGCCAGCGTTGAAAACTTCTGCTCTCATCATTAAAAACAGCATCGCCTATTCCTAAAATGAAACCGACCGCACCATAATCATTTATTGCTTGAAGAGTTGCTCGTCTGTCAGTGCCTGGAACTTTGTGAGTTTGTAGTCCACGAGGATTTTGACGAACATGTGCTTTGAAATCCCAAGGAATCTCCGCAAAAGCATCAAAATCAGCATAACCATATCGCTGTCGTGAAAAATCAAATTTTTGAATTGTTTTCAGATATTTTTCGCAGAGCTCTTGAAACCGCCAGCCAATCCATTCAGTTTGTCGCAAGTATGGACTGTTGGTATTTCTCCAATGTAAATAAACTTCTCGAGCGTCCCATTTCCAAGGGATCTTTGATAATGCGTTAATAATATCCTTCAACAGTTTTTCTGATATTCTCATATACTAACCTCCGAGTTGTTGTGTAAACGTCCAAGCGCAGGAGCGAATTTCGGGAAAAGTCTTTGATCTATTTTTTCTACCAGTTCTGTATTATGTTTTACATTTTCAATGTCTTTTCCTGCATTTCTTTTTACTACACGATTTGTTAATTCTGATTGCTCCAATTCTGAGATAAGCAATGGGTCAATAGGGATATTGTCTGGAATTGGCAATGAGAGCAAGGTTTTTTCTGAAATTGTCATTCCGCCATCATTAATTCGCCACCACCAATAAGCAAAACTACTATTCAGCAGGAGATATGCAAGATCATATTCCCGCTTATTGTAAAAATATAAAATCCTGAATGAGGAACGTCTAACTTCTTTTCGGAGAGCAGAAATAAAATATCGTGGTGTTGATGGAACAATTAATCTATACCGTGTTGGATGAGGAGAGACAATGTGTCGTAAACATTTTTTTATCCTTTTTACTTCGTTATACAAAGGCAAAAGGTCTTTTTGAATTTTTGGGAAAATATCTGGACTTGGTTCTACATTAGTTAAATAGTCATCAATATGCTGTAGCATTTTTGGTCGTTCTTGTGTGCGCCAGCGCAATAATGGTGTAATTTTGAAAGAGGGAGATTTGCTTTCTGCTTTGGCTACAATAATAGCTGCTCTTGTGCTATTGGCTTTATTTGTATTAGTTGAACCAAATTTAATGCCACGAAAAATAGTATCAGGAACATTATCAAAACAATAAATTGATATTTCCATCATATTTTTAAGAAGTAATTGACGTAAACTTCCAAATCTTTGTCCATGCGTAAAAGTTTGTGGTGAGATAGAGATAAAGCCCTTTGATAATTTGATAACTCGTTCTAAAAAATATGCATATAAATTTCGTGCTTTTGCAGTTTCAAATCTATTATCAGGTTCCACTTCTACATAAGGTGGATTCAAAATAGCGAAATCAAATGCAGGAAGATTGGATGAAAAAAGAAAGTCGGCAACTATAAAACGAGGTGCTATATCAAGAAATAAATTTTTTGATTTATTCTGAAATGTCAGTGTGAATAAAGTGCGCGCAATAAATAACGCGAAGGCATCTTTGTCAATTAAATAGAGTTGATTGGTTAAAAATTTTTCAGGATCTTTCTGCAAATTAACAAGCCAAAAAGAAAGATTGCCTACTCCAGAGCAAGGGTCAACCCAAATTTTACCTTCAGGGAAAGAAAGTGCTTTTTTAGCCATTACTTGAGCCACATCATCAGGCGTAAAATATTGCCCTTGTTGTTTTCTTTTATCTCTATTGATGAGTGTTAAAGAGAACTCGTAAAGTGTCCCTATTTCTCCAATGGAGAGGGAATCAAGTATATCCTCATCCAAAATAGTTGCATTAGAAAACTCTTTTTGCTCCAAAAGATAATCAAATTTGGGCTTATGAAGATTATAAATATGGGTGGCTAAAATTGAATACCACGCATTTTCAAATCCAAATTTATATATAAGAGTATTTAATTTTTCGTATTTTAACTTTAAACATAATTTGCTTTTCGTTTCATACGAAAGCTTTTGTTTTGGGGTTATTGAAAGTAAATCTGGGAATAAATATTGTTGAAAAGAATCGGTAGACCTAGATCTCTTCTGCTTGTAATTTATTTTAGATTTACTCACAATGTTTTCCATACTTTTCATATTTTACCTTTTACCTATCACTTCACCAAAATAAATTTTACACAAAAGCTGTATATTTCTTTATATCCTGCTACAACATTTGAAGATTTACGATTATAAAACCCTAAATTTTCTTTGAAATCAATACCAAAAGGTGGATCTGTAATAACCAACTCTATACTTTTTGGTGGCAACTGAGTAAGTAATATAAGAGCATCGCCACAATAAAACTCGTTTATAGAAAATGGACCTATAGAGGTGGTATATTTTAATTGTGTTTATTTAACTTTTGATTTTTTCATTCTTTTATAAGTTGTAAAACTTCCATTCTTGCACGAAGATCTTTTAAGAATACACCGCGCATACAAGAGGTTACAATTTTATGTCCTGGTTTTTTAACACCACGCATTGAAAGGCATAAATGTTCTGCTTCACAAACAACCATTACACCTAACGGTTTTGCTTTTTCCATAATTGTCTCAGCGATATGTTTTGTAAGTCGTTCTTGAAGTTGTAGCCGTTTTGAAAATACTTCTACTACTCTTACAAGTTTTGAAATTCCTAAAAGCCGTTTTTTATGTGGAATATAAGCTATATGTATTTTACCAAAGAAAGGAAGTAAGTGATGTTCGCATAGAGAATAAAATGGTATATTTTTTTCTAAAACAACCTCTTCATATTCTTCTGTTTCATAATAAACAGTTAAAATATCCTTAGGGTCTATAAAATATCCTGAGAGTGTTTCTTCATAAAATTTTGCAACACGTCTCGGTGTCCCTTTTAGTCCTTCTCTATCCGGATCTTCACCAACCGCAATTAAAATATCCCTTACTGCTTTTTCTATTTTTTCTTTATTTATTTTTTTCATAACCACAGATTACACGGAAACCCTGGACCGACGTGGGGTCGTCCCGCAAATTGCGTGATGCAACTACAAATTTAAATACGCAAGGATAAATCAAAATGTATAAAATAATGTAGGACAAACATTTAGGTTTGCAAAAATTAAGCACGGCTTAAGCCGTGCCCTACAAATCTGATATCTATTAACTATTAACTATGAACTATTGACTAATAATCTCGTCAATTTCTTTTCCTTCAAGAACTTCTTTTTCTATAAGTTTGTTTGCTAACACTTCAAGTTTTTTTATGTTTTCAGATAACAACTTTTCAACATTTTGTGAACATGTTTCTATTATATTCTTTATTTCGTCATCAATAAGTTTTGCTGTATATTCTGAATACAATTTTTCTTTTGCTAGATAGTCTCTGCCTAAGAAAATTTCTTCTTCTCTTTTTCTTAATGTTAAAGGACCAATTTTTTCTGACATACCATATTCTGTAACCATCTTTGTTGCGATTTCAGTAGCTTTTGCTAAATCATTTTGTGCACCAGTAGTTAAATCGTTAAACACTAATTTTTCAGCAATACGTCCTCCTAACAATACAGAAATTTTGTTTAAAAACTCTTGTTTTGATATAATATATTTATCTTCAGCAGGTAGTTGTAATGTATAACCTAATGCAGGACCGCGTGGTATCAACGATATTTTGTGTACAGGGTCACATCCAGGTGTAAGTTTTGCAACTAAAGCATGGCCTGATTCATGATACGCAATAATTTTTTTCTCTCTTTCTGAAATAACCCTTGATTTTCTTGCAGGACCTGCCATAACTTTTTCTACTGCTTCGTCAAAGTCAGACATATCAACTGCATCTTTATTTTTTCGTGCAGCAAGAAGTGCTGCTTCGTTGACAAGGTTTGCGAGGTCTGCTCCAACAAAACCAGGTGTCCTTTGTGATATAATTGCTAAATCAACATCAGGTGCAAGTTTGACCTTTCTTGTATGAACTTTCAAAATTTCTTCCCTACCTTTTATATCAGGTACAGGGACAACTATATGTCTGTCAAACCTACCTGGTCTTAAAAGTGCAGGGTCTAAAACATCAGGCCTGTTTGTTGCAGCAATAAGTATTACTCCTTCTGTTGTATCAAAACCGTCAAGTTCTACAAGAAGCTGGTTCAATGTTTGTTCACGTTCATCATGTCCACCACCAATACCAGCGAACCTGTGTCTACCTACAGCATCAAGTTCATCTATAAACAAAAGACAAGGTGCATGTTTCCTACCTTGTTCAAACAGGTCTCTTACTCTTGATGCACCTACTCCTACGAACATCTCTACAAATTCTGACCCTGAAGCAGAAAAAAATGGTACCCCTGCTTCACCAGCGACTGCTTTTGCAAGAAGTGTTTTCCCTGTTCCAGGAGGACCATATAACAAAACACCTTTTGGTATTTTCCCACCAAGACGTTGAAATTTTTTCGGATCTTTTAAAAATTCTATAATTTCTTGTAGTTCTTCTTTTACTTCGTCACATCCTGCTACATCTTTAAATGTAACATCACTTTTGTTTTTACCCATGTATAGTCGTGCACGTGACTTGCCAAACATCATTGCTTGTTTTCCACCAGACTGCAGTTGTTTTGTCCACAAAATCCATAAAACAATAAAAAGTATTACAGGACCAAAATTTATTAACAAAGTCCAGAACCACCCTCCTCGGTCTGCAACTGCTGTGAATTTAACATTTTTGTTTTCTAATTCTTCAACAAGTTTTGTATCTTCTAATACGCGATATGTTTTGAACAAAGAAATTTTGTTGTTATCATCAATATATTTCCCAGAAAGTGTTTCAGATTTTATTTTTACTTCAGTGATTTTTCCTTCACGAAGTAACGACTTGAATTCAGAATAAGGTATTTCTTTTTCAGTTTGTATTTCTCTTACACCACGAATAAACAAAAATATCAAGAAGAATATAAGAACCCATGAGATAAGAGATTTTAATTCATTTTTTTTCATATTTTCCCCTCTTATAAGAAACCTTTTAAAATTCTAACACAGCAATATATGGCAGATTACGGTATTTCTCGTTATAGTCAAGGCCATAACCTACTATAAACTTGTTTGGTACATCAAAACCTTTGTAATCAATTTTTACCTTTGTTTTTCTTCTACCAATTTTGTTTAACAACGCACAGATTTTTACTGATTTTGCTTTTCTAGTTAACAAATTTTGTTTTAAAAAATTTAGTGTCCTACCTGTATCTACAATATCTTCTACTATAAGGATATTTTTTCCAACAGGATTATCATACAAATCCATTATAAGTTGGACTACACCAGTTGAGTTTTTGCCATCATAAGATCTTACTGCAATAAAATCAATTTCACAATCAATATCCAATTGTCGTACAAGATCGCTTAAAAATATTGTGCTTCCTTTAAGTATACTTACAATTAAAAGTTTATCTTTATTTTTATAATCCTTAGAAATTTTTTTTGCAAGTTCAGCAACTTTTTGTTTTATTTTCTCCTCAGGAATAAGAATTTTTAATTTATTTGAATTTTTAACCATTTTTTTGATTTTGAGACAAAGATGTTTTTTGTTAATCTCAAATTTTTGTGTGGAGTTGTTAAAAATTTTATAATTGTTTCTACAACTTTTTTATACCCTTGTCGTATTTTTATTTTATGTTGTGATATAATTTTAGAAAACAGTTTGTACAAAATTTCTTTTTTAATCAAATTATTATACATCAAAAATTTTTTTAAATCAATACAAACAAAATTTTTGTTTATTTTTACTTCAGCTAAATGTTTTTCAATCTGTTGCGATATGAAATCATTTATTTCTTTAAAATGTTCAATCGTAGAAATAATGTTGTCTTTGAAGTTCAGATTTAAATTTCTAAGCATAGGAAAGATTTTGTTTCTTAACAAATTCCTTCTGTATAAAATTTTTAAATTCGTTTTATCAACAACAAAGTTTATTTTTTGCTGAAACAAAATTTTTACAATTTCATCTTTTGTGATATCAATTATAGGTCTTAAGATGTAAAAAGTCCTATCATTATGTTTTTCTTCTCTTAGTGAAGGTATACTACAAAGTCCTTTTATTCCACTACCACGAAGTAAGTTTAAAAAAAAAGTTTCCACAACATCATCTTTTGTATGACCTGTAGCAATTATAGAAGCATTTTGCTTCCGTGCAACTTCAAATAGTTTTTTGTATCTTAGTTCTCTTAAGGTATTTTCATCTTTTTTTTCTGGGAAGATTTCTTCTATAATTAGTGGTAAATTAGTTTTTTTGCAAAAGTCGTTTATGACTTCTATATCTTTTTTTATTTCTTTTTTACTTCGCACATGATGGTTGATATATACTGGGATAATAGTTATTTTGTTTTTTAAAGAAAACTTATAAAGAAGAAGTAACAAAAACATACTATCAGGACCACCAGACACTGCAGCAATAATTTTTTTATTTTTTTCTAAAATATTAGCAATACTTTTTATTCTTAACACAAACTTTTCGTAAATTTTGTTTGGAATTTTTTCAGTCATAATATTGGTTTATGAGTTAATGGGTTGTTGAGTTCAGAGTTATTAGTTCATCCCGCAATTTGCGGGATTAGTTGAGAGTTTTATAACTTATAACTAATAACCAATCACTCATTAACTCATTACTCATCAACTAATAACTCATTAACTCATTTACCTATTCACACATCCTCCCATCCACACATTTACTTTATAATGAGAAAACATTCAATTTCTGCAATTGGTTCAATTTTTTTAAATCCTGTTTCTTTAAGACGATAGATTATATTTGTTATAATATTTTTATTTTTTGATTTTATCTGTGGTGAACCTATATAATGTAAAACTTTTCCGTTTGGTTTTAAAACACGGAATAAATGAGAGTAGAATTCTTTAGAATAAAGTTCTTCTGCAACATTGAATTTTGGCGGATCATGAAGAATATATTCAAAATATTCATCTTTAAAAGTTTTTATAACCTCTTTTGCATCACCAACAATCAATCTTACTTTGCCAATAGGAGGAATTTCATCTTCAACTAAATTTTCAAAAAATGGTTTTGAATAAGGATTTCTTTTTGCAATATAAAGAACATTTTCATCTTTCTCAATCGTTATCACCGCACAGTTCCTTTTCAAAAGAAAAATTGTTGTATAGCCCAAACCTGTACAAATGTCTAATACTAAACTACCATATGGAGGATTTAGTGCTTCAACTTTTTTTGCAGCATCAAGTTCTGGAGTAAGATTACGTATTCTATGCATCTGAATACCATCTATTTGTATAGTAGGCCAGCCAGATGTTTTTACAAGTTTGTAATAATGTTGATTAAAAAACTTAATTTCTGGAACATCTTGTTTTTCGTTCATATTTATATTATTATAAAATTTTAAAAGGAGAATAAAGATGTTTAAAGAAGGTGATTTTGTTTTATTAGTGGACAGAAAAAATAGAAAGTATATAATTGAACTTAAAAAAGATACTTACTCATCATTTCATTTTGGCAAAGTTCAACATAATGATATAATTGGTAAAAACCCGTCATTTGTATTCTCCTCTGGTGGTGAAAAACTTCTTGTTTTAAAACCTACTACGAAAGATTTTGTCTTATATAAACTCAAAAGAAAAAGTCAAATAATATATCCAAAAGATGTAGGACAGATTTTAGTTTTAAGCGATATTTTTAATGCAAAAAGTGTTTTTGAATGCGGTTGTGGTTCAGGTGCTTTAACAATGTGGTTACTTCAAGCAAAAAAAGATGAAACAAAATTGGTCTCTATTGATTGTAGAGAAGATATGGTTGAACTTGCAAAAAAGAATATTGAAACTTATTTTAAAAAACCAATTGAAGAAATAAAAAATTTTGTTTTGGAAGTAAAAAAACTTGAAGAAGTAGATTACGAAGAAAATACTTTTGACAGAGTTATATTAGATGTTACAGAGCCATGGCTTTACTTAGATAAAATAACAAAAATACTATCTTCTTATGGAATTTTACTCTGTTGGTTGCCAACAGTACTGCAGGTGTTTAACTTAATAGATGAAGTTGAAAAAAAATATTCTGAACATTTTTATTTAGAAGGTATATATGAAACATTACAACGAGAATGGCAAAAAAATCAACTTGCATTAAGGCCAAAAGACAGAATGGTCGCCCACACAGGGTTTTTAATTGTTTTTAGAAAACAATAAATCACACTTCTAATATCTGTGTAATCTGGTAGTATTTTTCTGTTTAATTCATAGTCTTTTTTCCCGTGTAACCAGTGGTTAATCCGTTTAATTCATGGTTCAGAATTTGTAGGGCACGGCTTTAGCCGTGCTTAATTTTTGCAAACCTAAATCCCGTGGATTGCGGGATAAAGGTTTGCCCTACATTATAATTTGTTGTCCCCTAATCCGTGTATTCCGCGGTAAATGTTGACAAACAAAAAATAATTTAATACAAATTTAAAAATTGTGCTACTATGAAAGAAAAATTAAAACGTTTCGGTGTATCAATACCATTGAGTTTACTTTTAAAGTTTGACGAGTATATAAAAAACAAAAATTATAAAAATCGTTCTGAAGCAATAAGAGATTTAATACGTGCTGAGTTTGTTAAAGAAAGTTTTGAAACAAACAAAGAAGTTGCTGGTGTTATCTCAATTGTTTATGACCATCACAAAAGAGAACTTGTTGATAAAATCGTTGATATCCAGCATAACCACCAGGACATTATTATTTCATCACAGCATATACACTTAGACCATTACAACTGCCTTGAAGTAATAATCACTCGTGGAAAAGCACAAAGGATAAAAGATCTTGCATCAAAACTACAGGCAACAAAAGGTGTAAAACATACAACTTTAAGTTTCACTACGGTTGTTGAATAAAATTTTTTGTTCCACAAAAGTAGCACGAATTTTTATTTTGTATTACTCACAAAATGAGGAAACAAAAATGCATCATAAATTCGTAGTATTTCCTTTTAGTGCGATAGTTGGTCAAGAGTTGATGAAGAAAGCTTTAATAGTTGTAGCAATAGATCCTACGATTGGTGGCGTGTTGATAAAAGGAGAAAAAGGTACTGGGAAATCAACTGCAGTAAGAGCATTAGCTGATATACTTCCTGAGATAAAAGTTGTTGAAGGTTGTCCTTTCAATTGTGATCCTGATAATATAAGGTTAATGTGTAAATCTTGTCAAGAAAGATATGAGATAGAAGGTTTTCTTCCTTATATAAAAAGAAAAATGGAAGTAATAGATATGCCATTATCTGCTACTGAAGATATGGTTGTTGGAACAATTGATATTAAACGTGTACTTAAAGAAGGAATAAAAGCTTTAGAACCTGGTATTTTAGCAAGAGCTAACAGAAATATACTATACATAGATGAAGTGAACTTATTAGAAGACCATCTTGTTAATGTTCTTTTAGACGCAGCTGCTATGGGAGTAAACATTGTTGAAAGAGAAGGTGTTTCAGTATATCATCCATCACGGTTTGTGCTTATAGGAACGATGAATCCAGAAGAAGGTGAACTAAGGCCACAGATATTAGACAGGTTTGGTTTATGTGTTGAAGTTAACGCTTTGTCTTCAAAAGAAGAACGACTAAAAGTTATGGAGTATCGTAGAAGGTTTGATTTAGACCCGTGGAAGTTTGAAGAAGAGTTTAAAGAAGGACAAGAAAAGTTAAAGAAACAAATAATTGTTGCAAAACAGAAATTGCCTCAAGTTTATATTTCTAACGAAATGCTTGATAAAATAGTAGAGATAACTACATCTTTAGGTATAAAATCTCATCGTGCAGATATTGTTATGGAAAAAACAGCAAAGGTTTTAGCAGCGTTAGATGATAGAGAAGAGGTAAACGAAGAAGATATTAAAGAGGCAGCTTTGTTAGCTTTACCACATAGGATGAAACAAAAACCGTTTGATAAAACTTCTACGATTAAAAAAGAGACAATAGAAACAATTTTAAAACAAAAAACAAAAGAAGAAATTTCTGATTTTGAGAAAGATGTTGAGATAGAAAAAAAGATGTTTAAAATTGATGATTTAGGTTCAACTTTTGGTAAAGAAACATTAAAAATAAATTCTGAAAGAGGTGTATATATAAAAGCAAAAGAGACTGATAATCCTAAAAGTATAGCGATTGATGCAACTTTAAGAAAAGCAATAAGAGAAACAGGTTCTTTAGAAATTTTGCCTGAACATATTATGGAAAAAATAAGAGTTGCTAAAGCAGAAGCTTTGTATGTTATAACACTTGATACTTCATCTTCAATGAGGATGGATAAAAAAATAAGATTTGCAAAAAGTCTTGTTTGGAGTTTACTTAAACGTTCGTATGAAAATAAAAACAAAATTGCTCTTTTAACATTTAGAGAAGATGATGTTAAAATTTTAATCCCGCCAACTTCAGATGCGAACAAGTTTGTTGAAGAGTTAGAAAAACTTCCTACTGGTGGTAAAACGCCACTTACACCCGCACTTTTTAAAGCCTTTGAAGTTGCAAAAAGAGAAACTAAAACAACGCCTGTTGTTATTTTGATTTCTGATGGCAGAGGAAATGTTTTTATTAAAAACAGTCTTGAAGAAGATATTAATTTTCTTTTTGCTATCGCTGATAATGTAAAACTTATAATAGTTAATACTGAAAATAAGAATAAAAGTATAGGCGTTCTTGAAGATATTGCGAAAAAATTTAATAAAGCAGAACATTATTATTTAGACGAGATTATGTTATGAAAAAAATCCTTGCATTAACAACTATAGGCAATACAATTTCGTTGAAAGAAGCTGTTGAAGAAGTAAAAAAAGAGTACGGAGATATTTTAGAAGTTAAAAAAATATATTTGCATGAATACGAAAACCAGGATGTTTCTCTTGACGAGGTTAAAAAATCAATAGATGAGGCGGATATTATTCTTGTAGACATTCGTGGTGATGTGCGTATAGGCAGAGAACTTCCAAAGATGCTCGAAGGTAAAGATAAAACAGTAGTAGTTCTTGTAGCTGGTGGACAACATATTTGGCAGTTAACAAAGATAGAGAAGTTTAGCGGAGATAAGTTTTTTAAAGGTGAAGAAAGAGAGTTTAATATCCATTCTTATCGTAGGATGATAAAGTTTACTGATTTTTTTATGAAGATAAGTTTGTTTTTACCTTTTGGTATGTTTAAAGATATGAGGAATTGGATTTTAGCACAAAGGTATTATTCTGAAGGAGATACTGAGAATTTGAAAAACCTTCTTTTGTTTTTATTAAAAAATTATGCTAAAGTAAAAGAGATAAAAAAAGTTCCGTTGCCAAAAAAAAGATTGTCCTACGGACTTTATATACCAAAAGTAGGGATGTGTGATGATGTAGAAAAGTATAAAAAAGAGATAAAATTTAATCCTAACAATCCAACAGTTGGTGTTTTACTTTATGGTGGTATGCATTTTGAAGATACAAAACCAATAGCAGATGTGTTATATGAAAGGTTTGGTAAGGAGATTAATTTTATTTTTATATTCTCACAAGTTGAATATAATATTGAAGCAATTAAAAAATACTGTGAGAACGAAAAGATAGATCTTTTTTTGAACTGCCAGTATTTCAGAATACATGGTGGTCCTTATGGTGGCGAACCAGAACCAACTTATGAGCTGTTACAAAAATTAAATGTTCCAGTTCTTATAGGTTTAAGAACTTATGATTTGGATATAGATAAATGGAGAGAAAGCAAAGAAGGGTTAGATCCACTACATACTATCCTCGGTGTTACACTGCCAGAACTTGATGGTTGTATAGAACCTAACCTTGTTGCTATTCTTAAAAAAGAAGAAGAACCAACTCTTGGTAAAGTAAAATATATGATAACTTTAGATGACAGGATTGAGAAGTTAGGTCATAGAATAAAAAAATGGATTAATCTTAGGAAGAAACTAAATAGTGAAAAAAAACTTGCGATAATAACTTATAACTACCCGCCTGGTGAAGAAAACTTAGCTTCAGCTGGATATCTTGATGTTTTTGAAAGTTTAAAAGTATTTTTTAAAAAACTTAATGAGAAAGGATATAAAGTAAAAATTCCAGAAAAAAGTTTAAAAGAAATTTTTTTGTCTGAAGGAGTAGTTAATAGTCCTAACTATATACAAAAGTCAGGAATAAAAATTTCTGTTGAAAAATACAATCTTTGGTTTAAAACACTTCCAGAATCTGTACAAAAAGATATTATAAACACATGGGGAGAACCACCAGGGAATATAATGGTTGATAACGAAGGTAATATTTTAATCCCAGGGATAATTTTAGACAATATATTTTTAGGTATTCAACCTTCACGAGGTGTACATGAAGATCCTGATAAAGCATACCATGACAAGGACTTACCTCCACATCATCAGTATTTAGCATATTATTTCTTTTTAGAAAAAGAATTTAAAGCTGACGCGTTGATACATTTTGGTATGCATGGGTCATTAGAGTTTACAAAAGGTAAGGAAGTAGGTTTATCTTCTGAATGTTTTCCTGACATACTTGTTGGCACTATGCCACATATTTATTATTACTGGATTGGGAACACATCAGAATCAACAATTGCAAAAAGACGTTCTTATGCAATTTGCATCTCCCATGCGTCACCTCCTATAAGAAGTTGTGGACTTTATGAAAAATATCTTGTGTTAGAAGATTTGATTAATCAATATGAAGAAAACAAAGATGAGAAAACTTTAGAAATTATTAAAGAAACTTCAGAAGAACTACATCTACCTTTTGAAATTTCACGGTTAAGAAAAGAGTTGTATAAGATGAAAAGAAGGTTAATCCCTTATGGATTACATATAATGGATAAAAAATTTACAGAAGAAGAATTAGTAGAGTATCTCCTAGGAGTGTTAAGAATTGACAGAGAGTTCCCATCAATTTTAAAACTTTTATCTCAAAATATGGGATACCAGTGGGATGAAATAAAAAATTCTAAATTAGCAGATGAATTAGAACTCAAAGCAAAAAATATGATTAAAGAAATAATTAATGGTAAACCACCAGATTGGCTATCTTCAGAATATATTGATTTTGTTAAAAGTATTGTAGACAGATACAATAGTTCTTCAGAAAGCGAAGGACTTTTATCTGCGTTAGAAGGAAAATATATCTTACCTTCAAGAGGAGGAGATCCGATTCGTGATCCAGAGGTATATCCATCTGGAAAAGCGATGTTTGGTTTTGACCCAAGAGTGATCCCAACAGTTGCTGCAGAAATAAGAGGGCAAAAAGCAGCTGAGTTGTTAGTTGAAAGTTATCTTAAAAAATATGGTAAATATCCTGAAAGTGTAGGTGTTGTACTTTGGGGTTTTGAAACAATGAAGACAGGTGGTGATACTATTTCAATGATACTTTCTCTTCTTGGAATAAAAATAAAACATAAAAAAAGTCCATGGTTTAAAGAACTTGAAGTTGTACCTTTAGAAGAATTAAAAAGGCCGAGGATTGATGTTGTGATTACAATCTGTGGTATTTTTAGGGATACGTTTAAAACACATATTGATTTGTTAAACAGGGCAATAGAAACAGTTGCAAAACTTGATGAACCACCTGAGAAAAATTTTTTAAGAAAACATTTTTTAGAATATAAAGACGAACTTAAAGAATTTTCACTTGCAAGAATTTTTGGACCCTCGCCAACAGAATATGCGACATCTATGAGAACATTAGTAGAAAGCAGTGTCTGGAAGGAAGAAAAAGATTTAGTTAAAAGTTATGAAGATAGTATGAGTTATGTCTATTTTACTGATAAAGTAGAAAAAAATGAGAAAGCATTTTCTAACATACTAAAATCTGTAGATATCGTGACACAAGAAAGAGATAATACAGAATACGAAGTTATAGATTTGGATCATTATTACGAATTTTTAGGAGGACTAACAATAACTGTCAAAGAAAAAAAGGGGCAAGAAACAGAAACATTAGTTGTTGACTCAACTGAAGAAGAGGTTGTAGTAGAAGATTTAAAAATTTCAATAGAACGAGCAGTTAGAACAAGATTGCTTAATCCTGTCTGGATAGAAGGTATGTTGAAACATGATTTCCATGGTGCAAAAAAAATTAAAGATAGAGTAGAATATATCTTAGGTTTTGCTGCGACTACTCATAAAGTTGAAAACTGGATTTTTGACGAAATTGCGAATGATTTAATACTTAATGATGAAATAAGAAAAAAATTATTTCAAAACAATCCGTATGCAACAATAAAAATAAGCGAACTTTTGATAGAAGCAGAAAAAAGAGGTTATTGGAAAACAGAACAAGAAAAATTAAAACAAATAAAAAACATTATATTAGAAATGGAAGGAGATGTTGAATAATATAAGAAAGGAGAAAATTTTTTGGCACAACATGGGCTTGCCACCCCAAATGAGTTTATATAAGTAAAATTATTTTAAATGGAGGTAAGGTTAAAAATGAAAAAATATGTAGTATTATGTATGATAGTTATGTTTTCAGATATTGCTTTTTGTCATCATGCGATGGAGTATATAGAACTTGAGAGTTATTCAACTGCAAGAAGAGGTGAGTTTGTGTTCTATCTGCATTATGACTATATGGTTGATGATAAAGATAATCCTAAATTAGACCATTGGGAGTTTACACCAGGACTTTCATATGGGATAACAGACCGTCTTATGATAGATTTTCATACACATTTTGCAAAGTTTGCTGCAGAACATGTTGTTGAAGATAAAAGAGATTCATATGAACCTCTTGGTCCTTCACCATTTATGGAAGCAGGCGCGTTGTCGTTGCAATATAGAATAATAGAAGGATGGTTTATAAATATTGGTGGTGTTTTAACCTACGAGTTTCCTTATCAGAGAAGTAAAGAACTGTTAGATGGTAAAGAAGTATATGAAGGAACTTTGATTTTAGCAAAAGATTTTGGTGTCCATAGTAACATAACTTTGAATTTAAAATATGGAAAAGATGGTGAAAAAGAACTGAAAGAATGGGGTTTTGGAATTAAAACACCTGTTTCTGAGGACCCTCATGGTATAGCAGCTGCGATTGAAATTATTGGTGATTTTGACAACAACTGGTCTGTTTTACCTAGTGTATATGCACCACTTGGTGCTGAAAATATTACTTTTAAAACAGGTTTAGAATTTGGCAGAAATTTAGATAGTATGCGCGCAAATGTTACATTAATGTATAGATTTTAAAATTTGTCGGTAGACACAACCTTTAAATCGCAAAGAATTATTTATACAGAGGAGCGCAAATTTCTATGAAAAAGAAATTATTTACATTACTCTTTATCATATCTACAAACTTTCTTTGTTTTGCTCATGAACATTGGGTTGATTTAGAAAATTTTGAACCAAATTTAGGACAAAAGACAAAGGTTTTTGTAAGAAGTGGGCACAATTTTCCAAAAGGTGAGTTTGTATTAGGAAAAAATCTTTTGAAAGAGTTAAAAGTTTTAACACCAGATAAAAAACTACAAACTTTTTTACTTGAACAAGAAAAAGATGCAAGAACAACATATATTATGTTTAACACAACTGGTAGTTATGTTTTATATTTTGTTGTCTCAAGACCGCCTGAAAATGAAGAAGTTTATTTTGGTAAATCAATTGTAAATATAAAAGAACAAACAAGTGTTTCAACAAAAGTTGGCAACAAATTAGAGATTGTTTTAAAACAAGAAAGTTTACAGATTAATAGAAAGGTCCCATTCCAAGTTTTGTTTGAAGAAAAACCAATTAAAACTACTGTTTCTGTTTCAATTGATGGTAAAAAAAATTTTTTTATACAAACAGATAAAGAAGGTATTGGTTATTTAGAACTAAAATATCCAGGGAAGTATCTTTTAACAACTTCATACAAAAAATATGGTTGTTCATTAACATTTTTTGTTCCAAAATAATTTGGTAGCGTTCAGCTTAAAATGAAAGCCACTGAAACCACTGGAAACACTGAGAAATACAAAAATTATATAGTTTAAATTCAGTGAATTTCCGCCTGAGGCGGACCTGCCTCCGGCATGGCAGTATATTCAGTGGCAAAATTGAACGGAACGAGTAATATGAAGAGATGTTTTGTTATGAAAAATTTTGTATTTATTTTCTTAAGTTTGATATTTTTTTCATCTTTTTTATTTTCTCACGGTGTTGAATGTGATATTATAGAAGGAGGTGTTGGTGTTGAGGTTAGATATGAAGATGTTGATAAAACACCGATTTCATATGCTGAAGTTAAGGTTTACGCTCCTGATGGAAAAGAATTTCAACAAGGTTTAACTGACAAGTTTGGCAGGTTTTTGTTTTATCCTGATAAAAAAGGAGTATGGAAGGTTGAAGTTAATGATGGTATGGGACATGGTGTTGTAAAAGAAATAAGTGTTTCTGAAGAGAAAAAAATGATTAAAGAATCTACAAAAAAGTTTAGTTTGCTACAACAGCTTGTTGTTGGTTTAAGTATAATCTGGGGAATAACAGGACTTGTTTTTTATATTTTGTCAAAGAAACACCTTAAAACTCATAACTACATAACTAATAACTCATAAACCCATAACCTATAACTCATAACTTAAATTTATGCATATCCCAGACGGATTTTTAGAACCAAAAATTTTAGTTTCTACAGATATTATATCATTAGCAGTTGTATTCTTAGGATTAAAAAAGTTAAAAAATATAGATGTTAATCGTATACCATTGATGGGTGTTTTAGCAAGTTTTGTTTTTGTACTACAAATTCTAGCGTTTCCTGTTATTGGTGGAACTTCAGTACATTTAGAAGGTGTTGTGTTGACTGCAGTATTGTTAGGTCCTTTTAGTAGTAGTTTAATTGTTTTTTGTGTTTTATTAATGCAAGCGTTGTTGTTTCAACACGGAGGAATATTAAGTTTAGGAGCAAATTTTTTGAACATAGGCATTGTTGGAAGTTTTTTAGGATATTATTTTTGGAAAATAAAACCAACAAAGATTTTTGCTTCATTTGCAACATTTATAACAATACTTATTTCAGCAACACTTTGTAGTTTTGAACTTTATCTTTCAAATAGATTAGTTCTTTCAGTAGGACTTCCTACAATGCTTTTTTCTCATCTTGTTGTTGGAATTATAGAAGCAGTTTTTGTATATGGTGTTTTAAGTTTTATTGAAAAGTTAGAACCACAGATACTTAAGTTTGAAAAAATCTAATGAAACATAATTTTATAGACAAATATAGTAGTTTATCGTCACCGATACATAAAATTAGTCCTAAGTTGAAATTTGTGTTATTTTTAGCAATAGCAACTTTTATATCTTTGTTCGATGTTAATACTAAAATTTTGGTTTTTATATTTTTATTTTTAATTTTTGTTTGTAAGTTGTCAAAGATACCAACAAAATTTTTTTTAACACGTATTTTAGTTGTATCACCATTTATTTTTCTTATAGCAATCAGTTATTTAGTTAGTAAACAAAGTTTTTTAACAATTTTAAATGTTTCATTAAAAAGTTTTATTGTGATTTTGTCTATTTTGATACTTGTTCAGACAACGAGGTTTGATGTTTTGATTGAAACACTTAAAAAATTTAAATTTCCAAAATTTCTTCTTTTACTTCTATCTTTTATCTACAGATATTTTTTTGTTTTGACAGACGAAGTTGAAAAAATGGCGTTTGCATTAAAACTTAGACAGCAAGAAAAATTTACTGCCAAAACTTTAACAAAACTTATTGGTATGTTGTTAATAAGAAGTTACAAACGTGCAGAAAGAATTAACAAAGCGATGCTACTTCGTGGTTAGTATGGTAATTTATGAATGAAATAGTTATTGAAGTAAAAAATTTGTCTTATAAATATCCTGATGGTAAACAAGCTCTTAAAAATATAAATTTTGTAATAATAGAAGGACAAAAAATTGCGTTTTTAGGTGCAAATGGTAGTGGTAAAACTACACTACTTTTTTGTCTTGTTGGCTTGTTAAATTACGAAGGAGAGATAAAAATTTTTGGTAAAGATGTTAAACAAAACCTTAAAGAAATAAGAAAGAATATTGGTTTTGTTTTTGAAAATCCTGATGACCAACTTTTTAATCTCACTGTTTACGAAGATGTTGCTTTTTCTTTAAAACAACAGGGATACAATGAAGATGAAATAAGAATAAAGGTTAAAGAAGTTTTAGAAAAACTTAAACTTTTAGGTTATGAAGAAAGACAACCATATCATTTAAGTTATGGTGAAAAAAAGAAAGTTTGTTTAGCAACAGCTTTAGTTAACTCACCAAAGATACTTATATTAGACGAACCTACCTCTAATTTAGATCCTGCATCAACCCGCGAGTTTAAAGAGATGATAAAAAATATAAATACTACCCAGATTATAGCAACACATGATATAAGATTTGTTAAAGAAGTTTGTGATAGTTTGCTAATTTTAAGAAATGGCGAGATTTTTTCGTTTGGAGACATTTCTTTACTTGAAAATTCTGAAGTTTTACTTTCTTCAAGATTGATGTAAAATTTGATATTGAAAAAAATTTTTTTATTATATAAATTTTTGTAGCCACAACCCTGTAAGTTGCGGAGTTGCGATTATATTTATGAAAATAAAAACTTTGTGTTTAAAAAACATCAAAAAATATAAGAAGTTTTTAAAAAGAGAGAAAGATTCAATCAGATACTCATCCGGTATTGTTTTTTTGAAAAAAAGTGAAGAAGTAGGTGAGCATAAAACAGATAATGTTGAAGAAGTTATTGTTGTTTTAGAAGGCGAGGCAACAATTTTTGTTGAAGGTAAAAAATATAAAAAATTAAAATCACCATCAGTTGTTTATATTCCACCAAATGTTGTTCATAATGTAGTAAACAATTCATCTAAAGTTTTAAAGTATATTTATATAACATCTAAGCTGCAGTGAATGTGTGGATGTGTTAATGGGTAAATGTGCGAATGGATAGATGAGTTTTGTAGCGCAAGGCTTTTCGCCAGAGGCGGATTGCCTTAGGCAGTAGCCGTGCTTAATTTTTGCAAACCTAAATCCCGCAGATTGCGGGATTGCTTAATTATTTGCAAACCTAAAGGTTTGCCCTACAATTGAATTGTATATTAATAATTATGTAGGGCACGGCTTTAGCCGTGCAAATATAAGTCATGGTAGCCGCAGGCTTTAGCCTGCGTCAATCATATTTATGGTAAACAAAAAACTTAGTAAACTTGAAAATTTTGTAAAAAAATATAACTCTGCAATTGTAGCATATTCAGGCGGTGTGGATAGTTCGTTTTTGTTATATATATGTAAAAAAGTTTTAGGTGATAAAGTTTTAGCAGTTACAGCAACCTCAGCAACTTATACAAAAGAAGAACTTGAATTTGCAAAAAAGTTTACAAAAAAACATAAAATAAAACATTTGGTAATAAAAACCTCAGAGTTTAAAAACAAAAATTTTTTAAAAAACCTGTCAGATAGATGTTTCTATTGTAAAAAAGAACTTTTTAGTAAACTTGAAAAAATAAGAAAGAAACTAAATTACGATGTTATATTTGATGCTACAAATTATGACGATTTATTTGATTTCCGTCCTGGTGAAGAAGCAAAAAAATTTTTAATGTTATAAGCCCGCTTAAAGAAGTAAAACTTACAAAAGAAGAAATAAGAAATTTATCAAAAAAATTTAAACTACCTTCTTGGAACAAACCACAAGTTGCGTGTTTAGCGTCAAGAATTGTTTTTAGTGAAAAAATTACAATCCAAAAATTAAAAAAAGCATATCTTGCAGAAAAGATTATAAAAAAATTTTGGGATAAATTTTTTAGAGTAAGATTGCATCAGGATTTTTTGAGAATAGAAATTGATAAAAATGATTTTAAAAAATTTTTTACCAAAGTTGATATAGAAAACTTTGTTTCTCAACTTAAGAAACTTAAGTTTAAATATATTTTATTTGACCTTGAAGGATACATCCCCGCTGGATTAAGATTTATAAAAAATAGTAGCAGTTAGATTTATTCGGCAGTAGTTAAAATGTAGCCGCAGGCTTCAGCTTGCGTAGAATAATAGTAGTAAGTAGGTAAGGTGTTAGGTAGTAATATTTATGAAAAATCTACGATATATTTTAGATCAATACAAAAAAGGCAAAAAATCAATAGATGAAGTTATAGATTATATTGTAGAGATGCCGTATTTAAAACTTAAAGAAGCAGTGATTGATCTACATAGAGAAATAAGAAAAGGTGTCCCAGAAATAATATATTCTTTGCACAAAACAGAAGAACAACTTATTGAAATAGTTAACAACTTGTATAAAAAACATAATTTTGTTGTTGCAAGCAAACTTGAAAAAAATAAGTATGAAAAAATAAAAAATTATATACCAAAACAACACAAGTTTTTTGAAGAATCAAAGATACTTTTGGTAGGTAAAGAAAAAACACCGAAAAAAGGATTTGTTCTAATAATAACAGCAGGCACAACAGATATCCCAGTTGCAAAAGAAGCGTCAGTTATATGTAGAATTTTAGGAAATAATGTTAAAGAGGTCTACGATGTAGGTGTTGCAGGACTTCACAGAATTTTGGAAGTTATACCTTATATAAGGAAAGCAAAAGTTATAATAGTAATAGCAGGGATGGATGGTGTTTTACCATCTGTTATTGCTGGATTGTCAAAAGTACCAGTTATTGCAGTACCAACTTCAACTGGTTATGGCTTGTCTTTTAAAGGACTTTCTGCTTTACTAACTATGCTTAACAGTTGTTCCTTAGGCGTCTCTGTTGTTAATATAGACAATGGTCTCGCCGCTGGATTTATCGCAAATATGATAAATAAAATTTAATTTTACTTCTTAATCAATGTTGAATTTATTAAAAAAATTATTATTTATAAACAAAAAATTGCGTATCTGTAAAAAACAAAAAATGAACTTAACCAAGTTTTAAAATCTAAAGTGTCAGAATGGCGAAATTCTAAATATCAATGTGAATATCAAACTATATCAGAAGTTTTTGATTATAACTTCAATATTTAAAACCTGTTGTTGACAAAACATTAATTGAATTAGGTTAAGAACCATCAATAATTCTTGAAGTTCATAATGAATCTAAAGAAGAAATTGTAATTGAAAATATAGAAAGAGTTAAAGAAGATATTTATGAGTACAAAACAAAATAAGAATTTAGTTAAATTTAATACATATAATACATTAGTTGCTTCCATTGGTAAACTATTAGAAGATGCAAGAAAAAATGTTGCAAAAACTATTAATACAATTTTAGTTGAAACATACTGGAAAATTGGTAAACAAATTGTTGAGTATGAACAAATAGGAAAAGAAAGAGCAAATTATGGAGAAAAAATTTTAAAAAAATTGTCAAAGGATTTAACAAACAAGTTCGGAAGAGGATTTAGTAGAAGTAATCTTCAATATATGAGATTATTATATCTCAAATATCCAAAATGCCATACACTGTCTGGCAAATTATCCTGGAGTCATTATGTTGAACTTTTAAATGTTTCAGATGATCTTGCAAGGTCATTCTATGAAAAACAATGTATAAAAGAAAACTGGTCAGTTAGAGAACTTAAAAGACAAATAAATTCTATGTTATTTGAACGAGTTGCATTAAGTAAAGATAAAAAAGGTGTTTTAAAACTTGCTAAAGAAGGACATAGTAAAAGGGAAATACGAAATAAATATAAAAGAGGAAAAAACAAAAGTTGAAGTAAAAATTGTAGATATACTCGGTGAAGAAGTTTTAGTTGTTGAAGAAATTTAAAATAGCCAAATATACTTTTCACTTTTATAAAATCTTTTTTGTAACCTCTTGACAAAAAATTTTTAATTTTATAAAATTGATAATGATTATCAAAATCTTTTTAATAACGGCAACTAAACATTAAATCATTGTGGTAGCAGATCTTGCTCTGCTATATAATTACTTACAAAATTTATGAAACTAAACATTGACGATGTAAAGAAAGAGTTTATTTCTGCTATTAAAAATTCAAAACTTAAAAGTACAAAACAAAGAATACAGATTTTAGAAACACTTTTTGAAAACGATGGTCATACAAATGTTGATGATATATACCATCTTGTTAAAAAGAAGAATCCTAAAATCGGTTACGCAACTGTCCATAGGACACTTTCTTTGTTAAACAAACTTGGTATTATAGAGGCAACAAAGATTGGTAACCAAAAAATTCTTTATGAACACAAATATGCCCATAACCACCATGACCATATTATTTGTACAAAATGTGGTAAAATTGTGGAGGTTGCATCTGAAGAGTTAGAAAAATTACAAAATCAAATTGCTAAAAAAAATAAATTTAAAATTTTAGACCATAAGCTTATTATTTATGGTTTGTGTGAGAAATGCAAATAAGTGAATAAGTAGATGTGTAGATGGGTAAATGGGTAGATGAGTTGATGGTTGAATGGGTATATGTGTTTAGGTGTAGTAAGGAGGTGAAAAACTAATAAGGAGGTGAAAAACTAATGAAGAAAATTTATTATTTAATTTTAATTTTTACATCGCAAATTGGTTTTTGTATGCATCCGTTGATAACAGATGATGCACAAACAGTTTCATTTGAAAACTATGAAATAGAAACATCTTTTGAGGGAACAAGTTTTATTTTTTCTTTTAAACAAGGGATTACAAATAAAAGTGAACTTGGTATAGAATTACAAAAAGTAGAAGATAGTTTAGAAAAAGCAATAAATTTTAAATTTAACATCTACAAAAATTTTTCTTTTAGTTTTTCTAACAATTTTACTGATATGGTTTTTTTGAATTTTATTTTTACAAAAAATTTTTCGGATTTGTTTATACATTTTAATTTAGGGAATAAAATTGATACAGAAAAAAATTTGTTTACTTACTCTGTTGCAACAGAGTATTTTTTAAATAAATTTGTATTAGTGGGAGAAATTGTAAAAGAAGAAAATTATTCTTGGTTGTTAGGGTTTAGATATTCATTTTTTGAAAATCTTTTTTTATGTTTCGGTTACAGGAATAGTTTTTCTTTTAAAGATAATTGTTTAACTTTTGGTTTAAACTATACATTTTAGATTGGAGAGTTTTTAAATTATGAAACTTTCATTAGTTGAATTAAAAGAAAACGAAATTGGTAAAGTTGTAGAGATTTTAGGTGGGTATGGATTACATCAAAAACTTGATGCTTTAGGAATAAGAGTTGGTGTTGAATTAAAAAAAATTAGTTCTGTTGTAGCAAGGGGACCTGTCATAGTTGAAGTTGGAAATACAAAAGTTGCTTTAGGTTATGGTATGGCAAGAAAAATAATTGTTGAAGTAACAAAAACAAAATGAAAAATTTTAAAAACTTTTAATAAAAATTTTATGAGGTAATAAATTATGAAAGATTTTGTATTATACAACCCAACAAAAATACTTTTTGGTTGTGGTATGTTAAGAAATTGTGGTAAAGAAGCAAAAAGTTTAGGGAAAAAATCTATAATTATTACAGGGAAAACTTCTGCTAAACATACTGGTGTATTAGATAAAGTTGTAGGTTTGTTGAAAGAAAATAGTATTGACACAATCGTGTATTCAAAAATAACTCCTAACCCAAAAGTTGAAGAAGTAGACGAAGCAGCAAAAATAGCTAAAGAAAACAATTGCGATTTTGTTATAGGATTAGGTGGTGGTTCTGCGATGGATGCTGCAAAAGGTGTAGCGATTGTTGCAAAAAATGGAGGTAGTATTTGGGATTATATTTCTTTAACAACTAAAAAAGCAAAACCTTTTAATGAAGTTTTGCCGATAATGATGATCCCCACACTTGCTGCTACAAGTTCAGAGGTTAATTGTGCTGCTGTGTTCACAAATCTAGCAACAAACCAAAAAGCAGCTATAGTTAATCCTTTGATTTATCCAAAAATTTCAATAGTTGATCCACTACTTACAATTACAGTACCAAAAAAACAAACAGCTGAAGGTGTAATAGACATTATCATGCATGTTTTAGAACAATATCTTACTGGAGATGAAAATTGTGATTTACAAGATAGAATAACAGAAGGGATTATTGTTACTTGTATAGAAAATACAAAAATTTTAATGAAGGAACCGCAAAATATTACGGCGAGAACAAACATATCTTTTTGTTCTTTAGTTGCACTAAATGGATTTCCTAATGCAGGACGTAGTGGAGTATGGAATGTCCATCAGATTGAACATGCAATAACTGGGCTTTTTGATAATATATCACATGGTTCTGGTATAGCTGCTGTTTTACCTGCGTATTTAAAATTTCTTTCTCAAAAAAGAAAAAATAAAGTTATACAACTTGCAATAAATGTTTTTGGTTTAGATAAAAATTTAGGAGATGAAAAACTAGTTGATGGTTGTATTGAAAAATTTAAAGAATTTATAAAGTCAATTGGATTGTCAACAGATCTTAAATCCTTAGGTATAAAAAGAGAGGATTTTGGAAGAATTGTAGATAATTTATATTCTGTATCAGGTTTTAACGAAATTATTGGCAATAAAGAAAATGTTATAAAAATTTTAGAATTAGCATATGAATAAATAGGAGGAGATTGATATGCAAAATTTAATCAAAGAAATTTTATCACAAAAAAGTTTTGCAGTTGTTGGTTCATTTAGAAATGAAACAAAATATGCATACAAAATTTTTCGGTATTTAAGACAAAAAGGATACGAAGTATACCCTATAAATCCTACTACAAAAGAAGTTGATGGTGTGAAATGTTATCCTTCAATTTTAGATTTACCAAAACCAGTAGATGTTGCAGATTTAGTCACACCACCTTCTGTTACCGAAGAGATAGTGAAACAATGTTTACAAAAAGGCATCAAATATATATGGATGCAACCAGGTGCTGAAAGTGAGAAAGCAGTAGAGTTTTGTAAAGAAAATAATATAAAAGTAATATATGGAACTTGTATTATGAGGGTGTGAGATTATGAAAAAAATATTTTTAATTGGAAATCCAAATGTTGGCAAAAGTTTAATTTTTTGTAGATTAACCGGGACAGATGTTATCATTTCAAACTATCCCGGGACAACAATAGAATTTTATAAAGGACATCTAAAAAAAGATAACCAAATAATAGAAGTTGTTGACCTACCTGGTACATATACACTTCAGCCAACAAATAAAGCAGAAGAAGTTGTATTTAATATATTAGAAGAGGTAAAAAACAAAAATGAAGATTTTGTTATTGCAAATGTCATTGATGCAACAAACCTTGAACGAAATTTAAACTTAACATTCCAACTAATAAAAAAACGTCTTCCTATGATAATTCTTCTTAACATGTGGGATGAAACAAAACATAAAGGTATTACTATTGATTATAAAAAACTTGAAGAAATTTTAGGTATTACTGTAATACCAACTTGTGCACGTACTTCTGAAGGTATAAACGAATTTGTATCAAGATTAAATGAAGCAAAAGTTTCTAATTTTGATTATAATGAGGAACAAAAATGGCAAAAAATTGGTGAAGTTGTATCACAAGTTCAAAAACTTACACATAGACATCACACTTTTTTAGATAGATTATCTGAAATTACTGTAAAACCATCTACAGGTATTCCATTTGCTTTGTTTGTTTTAATCTCAACTTTTGTTATAGTAAGATTCTTAGGTGAAAATTTTACATCATTGATTGATAATTTGTTTAACAAATTTTATCTTCCTTTTATAACTACAGCAGTTTCAAAACTTATACCGATTGAGTTTTTACAAAAAATTTTGTTAGGTAATGTTACTGAACCAATGGAAGGATTCGGTGTTCTAACAACCGGGTTGTATATACCATTAGTTGTAGTTTTTCCATATTTGTTTTCATTTTATCTTGTTTTAAGTATTTTAGAAGATATTGGCTATATCCCAAGATTAGCAGTAATGATTGATAGTTTTTTACATAGATTAGGTATACATGGATATGCGTCAGTACCTGTTTTGTTAGGATTAGGTTGTAAAGTACCAGGTATTCTTGCATTGAGATTGCTTGAAACAGAAAAAGAAAAATTTTTAACATCAGTTTTACTTTTAATGATTGCACCTTGTATGCCACAAACATCTATGATATTAGCTTTGTCTGTAAGATATGGTATCAAATACGCAGTGTTTATATTTTTAGTTTTGTTTTTTGTTTCAGTTGTTACAAGTTTTATTTTAAACAAAGTTTTGAAAGGTGGAACAACAGAACTTTTTGTTGAGATTCCTCCGTATAGAATGATTGATTTATCACTTTTGTTAAAAAAACTTTATATAAGAATGAAAGAATTTTTTGCTGATGCTGTACCACTTATAATTCTTGGCATTTTTATAATAAATATTTTGGATGTATTAGGTGTAGTAAAAATCATATCTGAGAGAATTGGTGTTCCTTTAAGTTTTTTGTTAAATCTTCCAAAAGAAATTTCTATTGTTTTAATTTCAGGATTTTTAAGGAAAGATGTTTCAATTTCACTTCTTTCACCATTTGATTTAACTGCAAAACAGTTCGTTGTTGCAAGTATATTTTTAGTTTTGTATTTACCATGTGTATCAACATTTTTTACTTTAGTTAAAGAACAAGGGATTAAAAATGGACTCAAAATTTTGGTTTTAATGCTTTTTGTTGCATTTTTAATTTCTTTTATAGTTAATTTAATACTATGAACTACATAACAGCAATTTTAGCAAGTATTATTGTAAGTTTGGTCTCATTTATTGGTGCTTTGACTTTATTGCTTAATGATAAAATTTTAAATAAATTATTGATGGTTTTAATAAGTTTTTCTGCTGGAGCATTAATTGGTGGTGCGTTTCTACACCTGATACCTGAAGCTGTTGAACATGGTGGAGAAAAAATAAACGTTTTTGTGTATGTAATTTTAGGGTTTGTTTTGTTTTTTATATTAGAAAAATATCTTTATTGGCGACACTGTCATAAAGGAGAACAATGTGAAGTTCATACACATCCTGTAGCATATCTTAACCTTTTAGGAGATGGAATTCACAATTTTATTGATGGAGTTGTAATTGGCACAAGTTTTTATACTGATATAAAACTTGGGATTATTTCAACCTTAATGATAATTTTACATGAAATACCGCAAGAATTAGGTGATTTTGGTGTCTTATTATATGGAGGACTAAGTAAATTTAGAGCTTTGTTTTATAATTTTTTATCTGCATTAACTGCTATATTAGGCACAATTGTTGGGTTCTTTGTTTCAGAGAGTGTTCATAACATAATAGTTTATCTTTTACCAATTGCAGCAGGCGGGTTTATTTATATTGCAGCCTCTGATTTAGTCCCTGAAATACAAAAACAAAAAGAAATAAAGTTAGCAAATTTATCATTATTTTGTTTCATCTTTGGTGTGATACTTATGTATATACTTAAAATGAAACATTGAAATTTTTTTGCCTTTGTTGTAAATTTAATATTCTGTAAACTATAAACTATGAACTATTTATCTAAGAAACATTTCATAATTGGTTTGTTTTTATTATTTTCATTACTCACAATTTTTGTTCCTTACCATTCGCATGATAGTTGTAATATAGAAGATTGTCAACTTTGTTATTTTATAAATATCTCTGGCATAAGTATTTTAAACATTTTTTATTTTTTACCTTTGTTTTTAATAATTTTAACACTTGGATTTTTGTCATCTCTGTTTTATACTTATTTAAATCTCATCTCTTTTTTTTCCCGAGCACCACCTAAATAAATTCTCTTAAATAAAACCTACAAAATTTTTAAAATCTTTTCCTAAAGGAGGGCTTACAAATGAAAAAGTTTTTTATAATATTGTTTATATTATCAATTTCATTAAACCTCTTTGCTCAAGAGTTTAAAGAAGAAAAAATGACACAACAAACACCACCACCTGGTATGCGTGGAGTAGTACCAAACCTGCCTGATATAAGTGTTATAGGAGATTTTCATTATAAACTATCTACTGATAAAGAAGATAATACAAAAGATAAACTTGTAATTGAAGAAATAGAAACAGCATTTCAAGGTTATCTTTATCCTAATATACGTGCAGATGTTTTCCTTGCTATTCATAAACATGATGAACATGTTAAACCAGAAATTAGTGAAGCAAAGGTAAGTTTTCAAAAACTAATCCATAATTTATCTTTGGAAGTGGGTAAAATTCATGTTAATTTTGGTAAATTAAATAAAATACATCAACATCATAGAAACTTTTATGACCAGCCACTAGTATTAACAAACTTTTTTGGTGAGCATGGACTTGTAGCAGAAGGGTTTAATTTTAGTTATATTTTACCTTTACCTTTATTTTTACAGATTGATTTAGGGTTTTGGAATATACCACTTCTTCATCATGATGAAGAATCGCAACATAATGAGTTTTCTTTAGTAGATAAAACTTATACAAATAAAATCTGGATGTCTGTCCCTATCAAAACCTCAGAGTTAGAGATTGGTTTAAACTCTCTACTTTCAAATGGACCTCATTATCAAGAACATAAAGATGAAGTAAAAATTTTTGGTGTAGATTTGACATTTAGAGGTTTCTTTACAAGAAATAGAAAATTCTTGTTTACAACAGAAGTTTACAAGTTGCTAAGAGATTTAGAAGATAGTTCTAAAGAAAGATTTGGCTATTTTGTTTTCACAAATTATAAGTTTAACAAATATGATTCTGTTGGATTAAGATATGACGATGCTGAAGAAGTTGTTGAAGGTTTAAGAACAAATTCTTTGTCAGCAATATATACAAGATCTCTTACAGAAACAACTGCTTTAAGAACACAATATACATACTTCTTTGATAACCCAAAAGATGTACATCAGTTAGTGTTCCAACTTGTTTTTGGTATAGGTCCACATAGCCATTTGTTAGAATAAAAAAATTTTTTGGTAAATATTCCACAAATTGTGGGACGTTGAGAATGAGGAGAAAAATTATGAAAAAGTTAATACCATTGTTTATTTGCTTTATTTTTATAAATTCTCTTTATTCAAAACAACTTTATGTTGTTACTACAACTGAAGATTTAAAGAGTATAACAGAATTTATAGGTAAACAAAAAGTTAAAGTTGAGAGTTTATCCTACGGATGGCAAGACCCACATTCTGTTGTTGCATTACCTTCTATGATTGTAAAACTTTCAAAAGCAGATATGTTAGTAAAAATTGGTTTAGATTTGGATATGTGGGTTGATGGATTAATTTTTGCATCAAGGAATAAAAACATAACTTACGGCGCAGTTGGTTATGTTGACGCATCAGTAGGTATTACTCTTTTAGAAGTGCCAACTGGTAAAGTTGATGCTTCAATGGGAGATATACATATTTATGGAAATCCGCATTATTGCCTTGACCCTGAAAATGGTAAAATTATTGCAAAAAATATATTAGATGGTTTGTGTAGATTATCTCCCGAAGACAAAGAGTATTTTGAAAAAAACTATAAAGAGTTTGTTGATGAACTGACAAAAAAGATTGATTATTGGAAACAAAGATTAAAAAAATACGAATGGAAAAATTTTGTATCTTATCACAAATCTTTTTCATATTTTGCAAAAAGGTTTAACATAAACATAGTTGCAACTGTTGAGCCAAAACCTGGTGTACCGCCGTCTAGTGCATATTTAAAGACACTTGTTGAAACAATAAAAAAAGAAAATGTTTTGTGTATTCTTCATGAAAACTTTTATCCTTTGAAAACTTCACAATCAGTTGCAAAACATACAAATATAAAAGTTGTGGTTTTACCAACATCAGTCGGTGGTGTTAAAGAAGTTAAAGATTATTTTTCACTTTTTGACTATATTGTTACAAAAATAGATGAAACTAATTAAAACAAAAATAATTGAACTTAAAAACATAACAGTTGGGTATTCTAAGTATGTTGTTTTGGAAGATGTCAATCTTAAGATTTTCAATACTGATTTTATTGCAATAGTAGGACCAAATGGTGCTGGTAAGACAACTTTGATTCGTACAATACTTAGAAAACTTAAAGTTTTAAAAGGTGAAGTTGTGTATTATGACAAAATATCTTTTGGTTATGTTCCACAGGTAGCAACTGTTGAAGAAATTTTTCCATTTACTATTTATGAAATTATAAATATGGGTTTGTATCACAAATTAAAATTTTTGAATAAAAAAGATGTTGAAAATACAATAAATGAAGTTTTAGATTATTTTGATTTAAAAATTTTTAAAGACAAAATTTTTAGAGAACTTTCAGGCGGGCTTAAAAGAAAAGTTTTGTTAGCACGTGCTTTGTGTAGCAAGCCCGAAGTTTTAGTTTTAGATGAGCCAACTGCAAATTTAGATATTATTTCTGAGCATAGCACAATGCAACTTATTAAAAGAATTCATAAAGAAAAAAATAAAACAATAATTCTTGCTACACACCATTTAAACACTGTCATAAACTATGCTGAAAGATTTTATTTTATAAAAGATAAAAAACTTGAGGTATATAACAAGGAAGATTTAACTGAGAAACATCTTCAAGAACTTTTTGAAACTAATTTAAAATTTGAAAATGGTAGAATAATAATTACAGGATAAAGTTATGTTTAGTTTACCTTTTATACAAAAAAGTTTGTTAATTGGCATTTTATCTTCAATTATGCTTTCTTATTTAGGTGTGTACATTACTTTAAGAAGAGTTGTTTTTGTAGGAATATCTTTAGCACAGATCGCAACTTGTGGATATATTTTTGGATTTTTGATAAATTTTAATCCATACTTTACCTCATTTATTTTTTCTCTAATAGGTGTGGTCTTGTTTTCTTCAAACATACATTCAGAAAAAATACCAAAAGATGCAATTATAGCACTTACTTATGTTATTTCATTATGTCTTTCAATGTTGTTTATAGCAAAATCTGCAAAAGCAGAAACACATCTGTTTAATGTATTCTCAGGCGATATTTTAACTATACAACCACAGGATGTTTATCTTACGGTTATAATTTTCATTTTGTTTTTTATTTCACAACTTTTGTTTCATAGACAGTTTAATTTTGTTTCATTTGATCCAGAAACAGCAGAAGTTTATGGATACAACAGGTTTTTATGGGATTTTATTTTTTATTCAGTATTAAGTTTGGTTTTTATAACAACAATCAACACAACAGGTGTTGTATTTAGTTTTGGATTTATTGTTATACCAACATTATTTAGTATACTCACCTTTAACAAAATCAAAAAAATTTTTCTTTTTTCTTGCATATCAAGTATCTTTTCTTGTATTATAGGTATTGTGTTATCATATATGTTTGACCTTCCCACAGGACCAACTATTATATTGAGTTTATTTTGTCTGTGGATGATAATTGTGTTAATAAGTAAAATTTTAAGAAATTGGTAGCCGCACCCTTTAGGGTGCTTAATGAATCGCATGCAGTAGCCTGCACAGAATAATAGTAGGAAGTAGAAAGTAGGGAAGGTGTTAGGTAGCCACGGTCCAGCTTTGGAAGATCGCTGAAAAAGTGCTTTTACTACTAATCTGTAATTGCGATCCCGCATTTTTTGCGGGAGAAGTAATCCCGTTGTAAAAATAGATTGCCATCCCGCGACTTGCTGGACAACCCTCGCAATGACAAAAAATATTGTAGGAGGGACTTTCTAGTCCCGACTATTAAGAATAAACAAGGTTAAAAAAAACTCTCATATAATGTCAGAATAAATTTTTGCTATGATAATAAAAACAAGTAAAGAAGAAATTTTGCCATATCTTGAAGATACATCAAACTTTAAAGAAGGTTTTGCTGAAAAAGTTTTTATCCCACAAGATGAAAAAGAAGTTTTTGAAGTAGTTGAATTTGCAGTAAAAAATAAACTTCCACTCACAATCTCAGCTGCAGGTACTGGTACAGTTGCAGGTAGAATACCAAAAGAAGGTGTAGTTATATCTACTGAAAAGTTAGACAAAATAATTGATATTGATATAAAAAACAAAACGGCTGTTTTACAATCTGGCGTTGTAATTTACAACTTTTTAAATGAGATAAAAAAATTTAATTTGTTTTATCCACCATTTCCTACTGAAAAAGGTGCGTTTATTGGTGGCAATGTTGCAACAAATGCTTCAGGAGAGTATAGTTTTAGGTTTGGTCCAACAAGAAAGTATGTTAAAAAAATAAAGATGATATTAACAACAGGCGATGTTTTAGAAATTAAAAGAGGAGAAATTTTTGAAAAAAATGGTTTTCTTGATTATGGAAAATTTAAAATTAAACTACCATCTTATAGAACACCAAATGTTAAGTGTTCAGCAGGATATTACATAAAAGATGGTATGGATGCAATAGAACTTCTTATAGGTTCAGAAGGAACTTTGGGGATAATAACAGAAGTTGAAGTTTTTTTAATTGATGAACTACCTGAAAGATTTTTAATGCTTATGTTTTTTGATGAAAAAAAAGAAACAGAAATACAAAATATTGTTTCAGAATTAAAAACAAAAAAAGATGAACTCGCAATATATTGTTTAGAATTTTTTGATAAAAACTCACTTATATTTATCAAAGACGAATATGATTTTATCCCAAAAGATACTATTGCTTTATATATTGAATCAGAAAAAGAAAAACTTGAAAGATGGTTAGAAATAGTTGAAAAATATGACTGCAAAGAGACAGTTTTGTCAAGTTCAAAAAAAGAGTATGAAACACTTGTTAATCTAAGATACAAACTTCCTGAAACAATAAATTCTTATTTCAAAAAAATAAATTCTACAAAAATTTCAGTTGACGCAGCAGTACCTGAAGGAAAGTTAGAAGAGTTGTTTAAATTTTACAAAAACATAATGTCAGAACATCAAACAATAAACATGGTCATCTTTGGCCATATTGGAGAAAATCATATTCATTTTAATATGTTCCCAAAAAATGATGAAGAAAAAATTATCTGTGAAAAAATATACATTGATTGTATAAAAAAAGCTTTCTCCTTAGGTGGGACAGGTTTTGCAGAACATGGTGTAGGAAAATTAAAAAATAAATATCTTGAAATAATGTATGGAAAAGATGCAATTTTAGAAATGGCAAAAATTAAAAAAACTTTTGACCCGTATTGTATTTTAAGCTTGGATAATATCTTCCCTAAAGAAACTCTTAAATTTATCAGTTAAAGTTTTAAAAATAAAACTTGAATTTATTACAAAATTTATATAAATTCACTAAAATAATACAATTTAATTTTATTTTCTTTCAAAAACAGAGAGGAGTTGGGTATGACACAAGAGGTTGATTATTCAAAGACAGTTAATCTTCCAAAGACAAATTTTTCAATGAAGGCAAACTTGCCACAAAAAGAACCACAGATTATAAAATTTTGGCAAGAAAATAAAATTTATAAAGAAATTTTGCGAAGAAATGAAGGGAAAAAATTGTTTGTACTTCATGACGGACCTCCGTATGCTAATGGGCATATACATATTGGTCATGCGTTAAACAAAATTTTAAAAGACATAGTTGTAAAATATAAATCTATGAGGGGATATTATTCACCTTTTATCCCCGGATGGGATTGTCATGGGCTCCCTATTGAATATCAACTTTTAAAAGAATTAAAAATTACAAAAGATCAGATTTCACAGATTGAATTTAGAAAAAAAGCAAAGGATTATGCACAGAAATATGTGGATATCCAGAAAGAAGAGTTCATCAGGTTGGGAGTTTTTGGAGATTGGGAAAATCCATATCTCACAATGCTTCCTGAATATGAAAGAAATATTGTTGAGACATTGAAAAAACTTGTTGAAGAGGGATACATAATAAAAAGAAAAAAACCAGTATATTGGTGTATAAGTTGTGAGACATCTTTGGCAGAGGCAGAGGTTGAATATGAAGACAAAGTTTCTGATTCAATATATGTAAAATTTCCAATTTTAAAATTTAAGAAAGATTTTAATTATGAGTTAATAAAAGATATTCCTAAGGAGAAAATTTTTATTTTAATTTGGACGACCACACCTTGGACATTGCCAGCAAATTTAGCTTTAGCAATAAAGCCTGACTCAAGATATGTTATAGCTGAGTGTAAAGATGAATACTATATTTTAATGGAAACACGGGTTGAAGCCCTTTGTCAGGTTTTAAAAGAAAATGTCAACATTAAATCAAAATTTTATGGCTCTGATATTGTTTCTGATAATTTAGAAGAGACAACGGTTTGTAAACATCCATTTATTGAAAGAATCTCTTATTGCATCCCTTATGAAAATGTTTCAACAGATGAAGGTACTGGTGTGATACACATTGCACCAGGGCATGGTGAGGAAGATTATTTGTTAGGGATAAAATTTAATCTTCCAATATATTCTCCTGTAGATGAAAAAGGAGTTTTTTCAGATGTTGAATTAAAAAATATAGAATTAAATATTTTTGGTCAACAAGTTTTTAAAGCAAACAGTATAATTATTGATTATCTTAAATCAAAGAATATTTTGCTCTATAATGATAAAATCCAACATTCTTATCCGCATTGTTGGAGGTGTAAAAAACCTGTGATTTTTCGTGCTACAGAACAGTGGTTTTTGTTGATTGACCATAAAGGGTTAAGACAAAGATTGATTGAAAATATAAAAACTGTTAAATGGATACCTGAATATGGTGAAAATAGAATTTCATCAATGGTGTCATTAAGACCGGATTGGTGTTTGTCTCGGCAAAGATATTGGGGAGTACCAATTCCTGCTGTCTATTGTAAAAATTGTGGTGAAGTTTATCTTGAAAAGGAGATTCTTCAAAAAGTTGAGGAAATATTTTCCAGTGAAGGTTCTGATAGTTGGTTTATAAAAGATGTAAAAGAATTTTTACCGAAAGGTTTTAAATGTAAGAAGTGTGGAGGTGAAGATTTTAGAAAAGAGACAGATATTTTGGATGTTTGGTATGATTCATCTGTCTCTTATAAAATATTGTCAACCACACACAGAGAAAATTTTATTTCAAAACCTTTGCCAAAAGATATAATGTATTTAGAAGGTTCTGACCAACACAGGGGGTGGTTTCAAGTAGCCTTGATAGTTTCTACTGCTGTAGATGGTTGTGCACCTTATAGTGGTGTTTTGACACATGGGTTTGTAGTAGATGGTGAAGGTAAAAAAATGTCAAAGTCGTTAGGAAATGTTATTGCTCCACAGGATATTATAAAACACAGTGGAGCTGAAATTCTGAGATTGTGGAGTGCTTCTGCAGATTACTCTGAAGATGTAAGAATATCAAAAGAGATTTTAGACCGCCTTATTGAGACATATAGAAAGATTAGGAATACAATAAGATATATTTTGGGAAATCTTTATGATTTTCGTTTAGAGAACAAGAAATATGAATTTGATTTGCTTGATAAATACATTTTATCAAGACTTTACTCTTTAATTGATGAAAGTATTGAGGCATATGAAGAATACAAGTTTTATAAAGTTGTGAATTTAATAAACAATTTTTTTGTCAAAGAACTATCAAATTTTTATTTTGATGTTTTGAAAGATAAACTCTATACTTATAGAAAAGATTCGCCGTCAAGAATTACTTCGCAAATGGTTTTATATAAAATTTTTACTTCAATTATACCAATATTAGCACCAATATTGAGTTTTACAGCTGAGGAAGCATGGCAAGAAGCAAGAGGTATGAATTTAGTTGGACAAAAAAGTGTATTTTTGGCAGATATAGTAAACAATTTAAAAGAGTATAAGGATTTTACCATTGAAGAAGAGATGGAAAAGATCTTGGAAATTCGGAATGAGATAAATTTAAAACTTGAACAACTAAGGAAAGATGATATAATTGGTAGTTCACTTGAGACAGAGGTGGATTTAAAAGTTTATGATGATAAGTTAAAATCTATTATAGAAAAGTACAAAAATTTGCTAAAGTCAATTTTTATTGTTTCAGAAGTAAAAGTTGAGTTTAAAAAAGATAAAGAAAAACATTTTGATGTGGAAGTTAGGAAGTTTGAAGGAGTTAAATGTCCAAGATGTTGGGTTTATTACAAAGAGTTGACAGAGAAAGGTATATGTGAGAAATGCAAAGAAGCAATAGAGCATTTATGAAAAAAAATTTAAAATGGTATATCTTAGGTGTGATATTGATATTTTTAGATCAATTAACAAAGTTCTTTGTAAGAAGAAACTTTGTCCTTTATCAGACAAAACAGATAACTCCATTTTTAGCTTTGACTTATACTACAAATACTGGAACAGTTTTTGGCCTTTTTGAAGGACAGAATACAATTTTTTCAATTTTTATTTTTATAGTTTTGCTCTTTTTGATATTTTCTGCAAAGAATATTGTTGAAGATGTTGGTGGTATTGGAAAATTGAGTATATGTTTAATTTTTTGTGGGGGTATTGGAAATTTAATTGATAGAGTTTTTTTAGGTAAAGTCGTTGATTTTATTGATTTGCAATGGAACTACAAAAACATATGGCCTGTTTTTAATCTCGCTGATAGTTATGTGTTTATTGGTGTTTGGGCAATGGTTGTTGCTTATTTTTTGAAGTATTATAAAGGAGGTTAAAATTTTATGTTTCCAATTTTATTGCGGATAGGGAAAATTACATTAAGAACATATGGATTTTTTGTTGCAACAGGTGTTTTAGTTGCATACAATTATGTAAAATTTTACGCAAGAAAAAAAAACATAGATATTTTGTTTTTAAACAATTTAATTTTTTATACAGTTATTTTTGGATTTTTAGGTGCAAGATTGTTTTATGTTTTGTTAAACTTTGATTACTATAGATATGATTTGTTAAGTGTTTTTAAAATTTGGGAAGGTGGTTTGGTTTTTTATGGTGGATTTTTGTCAGGTTTGATTTTTGGTATAATTTATGTTGGTTTTAAAAAACAAAATTTATTAAAAATTTTGGACTTGGTATCCCCTGGTTTATTTTTAGGTTTAAGCATAGGACGGCTTGGATGTTTTTCTGCTGGATGTTGTTATGGTAAACCAACAGAAAGTTTTTTATATGTAGTTTTTACTCATCCTGAAAGTTTAGCTCCTATAGGGATAAAAATTTTTCCTACACAGCTTTTTGAATCTGCATATTCTTTTCTTATTTTTGTCATACTTAATTATATGCAAAAAAAAGATTTACTAAATGGCAGATTGTTTTTTATAGGTGGAATTTTATATTCAATTTTTAGATTTTTTAATGAATTTTTGCGTGGAGATGACAGAGGTAGTTTAATTTTAGGACTTTATCCTTCGCAGTTTATAAGCATAGTTATCTTTGTATTTTTTTCTATTCTCATATTTTGTATTTTTAAATGGAAAGAAAAGTTATTAAAGTAGAGAATATTTTAGAACCATTAAGAATTGACAAGTATTTAAGTAATACCTTAAAAGAATATTCAAGAGAGTATATTAAGGTTCTTTGTAAGAATGGATTTGTTAAACTTAATAATAAAGTTATTGTTGAGCCGGATAAAAAAGTTTATAATGGTGATGAAATAGAAGTTACAATTCCTAAAAGAGAAGATTTTATAAATGTTGGTCAAATTGAAGGATTAGAGATAATTTATGAAAATGAAGATTTGTTAGTAATAAACAAACCAGCATTTGTTAAGGTTCATCCAGCGAAAAAGTTTGACGAAGAGATAACATTATTAGATTTTTTGTTAAAGAAATTTCCAAGTTTTAAAGATAACAAATGGCCTTTAAATAGACCATTTTTAGTTCATAGGTTGGATAAAGAAACAACCGGAGTTTTACTTATTGCTAAAACACCAAAGATGCAGTTTTCTCTTTCAAAACAATTTCAAAAAAGAGAAATAAAAAAAGCTTATAGAGCAATTGTTGCTGGTAAAGTTTTAAAAAAACAAATTGAAGTTATAGCTCCGATAAAAAAAGAAAGAAATTTTTCAAAAATAGATTTTTTAGGTAAAGATGCTAAGACAGATTTTAAAGTTCTTTCTTCCACTGAAAAATATTCATACTTAGAGATATATCCTAAGACAGGTAGAACACATCAGATAAGAACACATTTGAGTTTTATCGGTTATCCTATAATTGGTGATGTTTTTTATGGTGGGCCAAAAAAAGTTGAGGATAAAGATGTGCCGAGAGTGATGTTGCATGCATATAGTATAGAATTTTTTGATTATAGGAGAAAGATATGGAGAAAATTTATAGCAGAACTTCCTTTGGATTTCAGATTTTTTTTATCATTTTTATCTTTGGATTAACAAGTTTTGAATTGTTGTTTTCTCAAACAATATCTTCATCAAACGAAGTAAAAAATCAATATTCTAAAGAAATATCTTCTATTAAGTCAAAGGTTAGAGAATTATCCAAACAAATAGATTCTCTACAAGAGGAATTAAAAGAGATAAAGCAAACTCTTATTAATAATGCACAGGATGTAAAAGAGACATCTGCTTCAGTTATAGAATTAAATCATAAAATAGAGAAAGTTAACAATGATATTTTAGAGGTGTTTAAAAAAATTGAATCAATTTTAAATGAAATATCCCAATTGAAGAATAATGACATTGAATTTCAACAAAGAATTGAGAAAATTGAAAGTAGTTCAAGTACTTTTTCTAAAGAGAGTATAACAGGTTCTGCAAAAAGTAGTTTAGTTTCTGAAGATTTGGAAAATGTTAAGAAAAAAGTTGATATGTTAACAAAGGAAATAAAAGAAATCAGAGAACTACAAAGTACACAAAATGTTTTTGGGGTAGAAGATTCTAATTTTCAAAGAATAGTTAGGTCTCCTTATTTGGTTTTAACTGCATTAGTTATTTCAATTTTCGCCTTAATTTTAGCATTTTAAAGGAGGTTAAAATTTATGAATAAAAAAATTCTAATTTTACTGTTTATATCAGCTGTTTTAATTTCAGCAAATATAAAGTAAAAACCAAAAGTAATAAAAAAGGAGGTGAGAAAAACTATGAAAATAGCGATGATAGTAGCAAAAAATAATTTCCGCGATGAAGAATACTTACATCCGAAAGAAATATTTGTAAAATCCGGCTTTGAAGTTGAAACATTTAGTAGTTCAACAGGAATTGCTAAAGGTATGCTCGGAGCGACAATAAAAGTAGATAAAAAAATAGATGAACTTAAAGTTGAAGATTATGACGCTATAGTTTTTGTAGGTGGGACAGGCTCAACAGAGTATTGGGATAATGAATTTGCACATAAAATTGCAAATGAAATAGTTAAACAAAATAAAGTTTTAGCAGCGATATGTATCGCACCTGTGACTTTAGCAAAAGCAGGTGTTTTAAAAGGAAAAAAGGCAACTGTTTTTTCTTCGGAGATAGAGCAACTTAAATCTTATGGTGCAAATTATACTGGAAAAAATGTAGAGGTTGATGGAAAAATTGTCACTGCTTCTGGACCACATGCTGCAAAAGAATTTGGTGAGAAAATAAAAGAGTTGTTGTTAAAGAATAAATAATGAACAATTTAATTATTTCAACAGTTATTTTATTAAATTTAATTTTTAGTTTTTCAAATGGATATAACAACTCTGCAAATCTTATAGCTATACCTATTGGCACAAGAGCATTGTTGCCAATCAAAGCATTGATTTTAGCTTCTATTTTTGAGTTTATAGGAACATATTTCTTAGGTCAAGCAGTAGCTAAAACTATTGCTGTTGGTATAGTAAATCCAATAGTTTTTTCAAATAAGTATGCTACTATAATTTTATTTTCTACACTTTTAACTTCAATATTTTGGAATACAATCTGTACAATAATAGGATTTCCTGTCTCTGCATCACATGCTTTGATAGGTGGTTTTGTAGGAAGCAGTATTGCACACTCAGGTTTTGATATAGTGAATTGGAATAATGTTATAAAGATTTTTTCAATGTTAATCTTTGCTCCTATAATATCTTTTAGTTTATCCTATTTTATAACTAAAATAGCATATTTTTTATCTCGTTCTGCAAGTTTAAAGATAAACAATTTATATAGAAATCTTCAGATTTTATCATCCTTTGCTTGTGCATTAGCGCATGGTTCCAATGATGGAAAAAGAAATGTTGGTATTTTTATCTTTGGTTTGATTGTTTTGGGAGTTTTACCTACAAAAAATGATGTTTTTCCCATTCCAAAATGGGTAACACTACTTTCCGCTTTAAGTATAAGTTTGGGAGTTATGTTTGGTGGTTTAGGAGTTATAAAGACTATAGGGATGAATATTTATAAAATTAAACATATAAATGGTTTTTCTGCACAGACAACTTCAGCTATAGTTGTATATTTAGCTTCTTTATTAGGTATTCCTTTATCAACAACACATGTAGTTGCAACTTCAGTTATGGGAACTGGTGCCGCAGAAAGAATTAAAGCAGTTAGGTGGTTTGTAAGCAAAGATATATTTTTTGCCTGGATTTTAACAATACCATTTTCTATCCTTGTTTCTTTTGTTTTGTATAAATTGATTTTTTTAATTGTTAAAAATCTATGAAAAAAATGTTAATTTTTATTTTCACAATTTTAATTTCTACAATTTCTTATAGTATAGAAATAATTTCTTATGGAGTTGATGGTTCCTCAAACAATGTGAATGTTGTAATTAAAGATAGAAATCCTGTAGCATTTTTTGAATACAAAGAAGGCTGTGTAGTATTAAATTACGAAATTAAGATTACTACGATACAAAGCGGTTTAAATTCAGGAACAACAATTTGGTATGTTCAAAAAACAACCTCTACAGAAAATACCATTAATTGTATCACAAGAACAGAGATACCAAGAGATATTTTGGAAAAATATACGACATATTTTATATTATTGTCTGTGTATGATACAGATGGAGGTTCTAAAACAGTAAAAGATAAGTTTTATACTACAAAATCTGCAGCAAGTTTAAATTTAGAGTTTTCCTTAAGTGTTGATTATAACAATCCATTTTGTCCTTCAAATTGTGAAAAAACAAAAATTAGATATTTGGTAAAAAACAAAGATTATCCTGTTAAGATTTATATATTTACAATTTCAGGTAAGTTTGTGAGAAAACTAACAGATTCTGTTGCGATGAAAGATGTTGCTTATACAATTGATTGGGATGGAAAAGATGAAAACGGTAATATTGTTCCACAAGGAATTTATGTTGTAACGATGCTTGTGCCTGATAATCCACCTATTACGAGGTTGTTAGGAGTAGTAGAAAAGTTTTAAATAGTTCATAGTTCATAGTTATTGGTTTTAATATGAAAAAAATTTTATTGTTTTTTATTTTTGGTAGTTTCGCTTTTGGTAGTATCACTGAATTTAATTTTTTATCAATTCCTTCAGGAGTTAGAGCTTGTGGTGTTGGTGGAAATTTTGGTTCAATGTATAATTCAGCCGAAGGTTTGTTTTACAATCCTTCTATCTCTGCTTTATGTCCATACTATGAATTTTCTTTTTCACACCATATTTATTTGTCAGAGACTAAAATTCAACAATTAGCAATCGTAGCACCATTAGGTAGAGTGGGATTAGGTTTTGCTGGGAAGTTTTTCTCCACCCCAGAGATAGATTTAATTAGAAATTACGAAAAAATAGGTAGTTACAATATGAAATCTTTATTATTTAATCCTTCTTTAAGCATAAGAATTACACAGAATATTGGTTTTGGTTTTGGAGTAAAATATGTTGATGAAAAAATTTATGAAAGCCAAAATTCAGTTTTTTTATATGACACAGGAGTTATATTTAAAACATCAAATGATATATTCGGGTTTTTTTGTGGTTTAGAAAATTATAGTTTTTCAGAACAGTATTTGAGTTTAACAAATTATAATTTAGGTTTTAGATTGAGTTTTTATCTTCCAAAACAAGATGCAAAGTTTAATTTTATTGCTTCAACAAAGATTGATTATAAGACAAACAAACAAATATACAATTTTGGAATAGAACACTGGGGATCAGATGTTTTAGGTTTAAGGATAGGATATATTTATGACCAGGATAAAATTAATTTAGGTATATATGATAGTTTCTCATTTATTACTGCTGGAATTAGTTTAAGGATAAAAAATTTTTGCATAGATTATGCTTATTTGCCAAGCTCAGTTTTAGGAACAACACATAATTTTGGTATTAGTTTAAGATTTAATAAAAAGAAAAAATTAGAAAAAGTAGAACTACCAGCAGATATTATTGTTGAACCAGAATATTTTTCACCTAACAATGATGGATATTTAGATAACATTTTCTTTAGAAATAACATTTCTACAATCACTTCTGTTATATCTTTGAGTTATATAATCAAAGATCAAAATGAAAAAATTGTAAAAGTTATAACTTCTACTGATGTGAAAAAAGTCTTTGATAGTTTTTATGTGTACGATGGCAAAGATTCTTCTGACAATGTCTTAAAAGATGGAATTTACAGTGTAGAATTTTCATTGTTAGATAAGACTAAAAACAAAATAATTAGTTATACTTCAAAGAAGAAAAATTTTGTTATAGATACAACACCACCAAATGTTGAAATAAAACTTTCAACTAAAGTTTTTTCACCTGCGGGTGATGGAGTTAATAACAATATGGAGTTTAATTTAGATATAGAAGATAATATGAGCCCTATAGAATTAATTGATGTTGGAATATTTACTTTGCAGGATAAAAAGATTTTATCCTATAAACCTATAACATTAAAACCAATACAGAAAACTCTGAGTATAAACTTTCTATGGAATGGTAAAGATGAAACTTATAATAATGTTGTTCCGAATGGTGAGTATAAAATTGTTTGCTTACTCCAAGATAAGGCAGGAAATAAAATAAAGAAAGAAAAGAAGTTTGAGGTTAAAATCCCTATAAAAAAGCCAGAAAAGATTGTAGAAAGAGAAGAAAAAATTTTTTATATTGAAGGGGCAAAGGTTATTTTAGATAAAAGAGGAGTTGTAGTAATTTATCCAACAGATGAGTTGTTTATAAAGAATACAACAGATATAAAGCCAAGTATGAAAAAATCTTTGTATTCATTAG
>Ga0308421_1000036_pt1 | contig 70198 bp, 68 predicted proteins | sample HotsprSampleMS60_FD_203673 | JGI IMG/M metagenome (GOLD analysis project Ga0308421, IMG submission 203673) | Hot spring phototrophic mat microbial communities from Mushroom Spring, Yellowstone National Park, Wyoming, United States - 20090730_MS60 ...
TACATGTCCAGTATGTGGAACAGAAAAAGAAGGTCTTCTTGACCAATTAGAGAAGGATTACAAAGAAAAATATGAAAAACAATTAGAAGAAATAAATAAAGAATTGGAAGAAAAGAAAAATGAATTAAAGAAGATAGAGGGGTTGATTTCAGAATATAGGAAAAAGGAAGAGGATAAAGTGAAATTAGAAGGAGAACTCAAAAAAGTTTCAGAGAGCATCCGAAATACGTGGGAAATTGGCGAAAAAGAAGATATAGAAAAATGGCTAAATAATTTTAAAAATAAATATAAGGATGAACTTAAAACAATTGAAATAACGGTTAAAGAGAGGCAAGAGGAATTGAACAAAATTGAAGAAAATATAGATAATCTTTCAAAGATTCACGAGGTTTTAAAATTGGAAAGCCAAATGGAAAAAGCAAGAAATATAGAAAGGTCTGATGACTGGCAAAAACTTCAGGAGAAAGCCGATGAATACAAGAAATTTACCGAAGAAATTAAAGATATTATATTAGCAGTTAAACAAGCATCTACAGATGAAGCAAAGAATAAAATAGAATCTGTGAAAGAAAAAATTAGTGAATATTTCACAACCATAACTAACCATCCTATGATTTCTAAAATAAATTTTGAAGTAAGCGAAGACACAAGAACTGGCGGGAATAGCTATGAATTTAAGGATCAAAATGGGAAAAATATAATTCCTATTTTAAGTCAGGGTAATCTGAATGCACTTGCTCTTTCAATATTTTTAGCATTAGCCGAATCCCAGGATTCGCCATTTAATTTTCTTATCTTTGATGACCCATCTCAGAGTTTGGGAAGGGCTGAAAAAGAAGAATTCTGCAAAATATTAAATAAAATTGCAGAACAGCGAAACTTGATGATATCTACAATGGATAAAGAGTTCTATGAAAAATTGAAAGACAAGATACTAAAACAGGAGAAAATATATGAGTTTAATAATTGGCATCCAACAAATGGGCCTGAGGTTGAAGGAAAATAAAAATGAATACGGATGTATACTATAATTTAGTGGAAATTCATAAAAAATGGAAAGAAAAAATATTTGGACAAATTTGTCAGGATTTACTTGCACTTTCCTTTGCTGAAATGGGCTGTAATCCAGCAAGCATTGAAGTGCATAAAATTGAAGGTGTGGATATAGTTATTGATGATAAATTTTTCGGAAAATATGCAATAGAAGTTAAAACTACATCGGGTGAAACCATTAATTTTGGTGAAAAAGATTATGAAGGTTTAACGAAATACTCCAAAAATAATTATGAAACAATTCTTGCTGTTCTAAAAATTGATTTACAGAAGGAATGGATTTTAGCAGATGTAAGTAGAAAGGCACAAAAATCTAATCGTAAAGTAAACAAACTACGTACAGCGGATAAATATAAAGAACTTGCAAAAAGTGTTAATGGGAATTTTGAAAAGCTGGTAAAAGAAAATTATAACGGGATATTAGAAAGTGGCGAAAATTATTTAAGAGAGAAATTAGAGGAGAAAAAGATCAAATATTCAGGAAAATAAAATGGAAAAATTTGAACAAACACCTTTTGCTGAATTACCTGAAGCACTTGTGGAAGAAATGCTTTCCAAAAGTGAATTGGTCGGTGATAGGCTTTATAATTCTTTTAAAGAAATTCAAAATAATAAAGACCAGATGCGAAAACAATTGCAAGAAAAGGACCTCTTAAAAATTGATACAGAATTTGGCTATCCAGGGATACCAACCACTTGTGGTGTAGATGGTTCGTATGCTGTTGAGAAACTCTTAGCAACTGATTTTGTTGCTTGTGCAGCCGTTGCAATAGAGGGATTAACTCCCCCTTCTGAAAAAAGATACTGGGAAAAACCCCATCATAGAGTATTTATTCATCCCGAAAAACACAATCCGGACACCAGCATAGTTATTAGAGGATTAATGATGGAGATGGAACTTGAACTTGCAGCAAGAGCCCCTCATGATATTGTCTTTTTAGATGGTTCTCTTACAACACCTTTAATATATATGAACCAGGCTATAAATAAAGTAATAGAGTGGGAAAATGAAAGCAACCAAACAGAAGTAGGTAATCAACTAAAAGAAAGATTTGAGCAATTTCTGAAAGACTATAAGATGATTTTGGAATCTTCAAGAACTGACAAATTATGGGTGAGTATGCCAAAATATACTACAAGAAAAGAGTTAGGAAAAATGCTATCTTGGTCATCTCATTTTGATGACAGGGCAATTTTGACGACTATCTTATCTCCTGGCGAATTTACCTTGCCAATCCCATTAGAACAACCTCAACAGCCCTGGCACTTAAGGATTCCTTCTAATAGTGAAGAACTTGAAAGATTAAAAGAAGAAGTTATTTCAGCAATAAATAGAATTTATGTTATGTATTACAAACCTCATAATTGGACACCTGCTTTTAGGATTGAGATGTCTTCTTCTATTTCCACAAATGATTCCCGGATAGCATTACTGCTACATGGTCTTAAGTATCAAACTGGAACACCAGGGATTATGGAACCATATCCTCTTTACATAGCGGATAGGATGGTAAAACATCTCGGAAATGCTATTCCTGCTTTTAGGCAAACAGCAACTAAAAGAATGGCAGAATTACATCAAGGTGATATAGGGGAAATATTTTTTAGTATGCATGGTTATAGAACTGAAAGCGGGAGGTAAGAATGAGTGATGAAAGAACAAATATTGAGCAATTGATAAGTTCCGCTGAGCGGATTGCGACAATAGGTTCCCCTTCTTCTACCAGTGAACTTTCACTAGACATTCTTGGGACTGCTGTTGGTAAAAAACTGGTAGGTGAACTTGCTCTTTTTAAATTTGTTCAAGATGGCAAACCTCATTATGCATTAGGACAAATAACAGAAGTTCAACTAAGGAACATCTGGCTTGAAGACCCAACTATGAGGTCTCTTGCCAGACAGAGAGGGCGAGTTAATCCCGTTAGTGGTCAGCAAGATACACATTTAGGCAACATGACAGTGAGCGCTGTATTTAGTGATGAAGGAGATAGATTTGAACCAAGTATTTTGGGAACTGTTCCAGCAACTGGAACTTCTGTTCACTTAGCAACTGACGCGATATTAGATAGGCTATTAGAAAAATACAAGGATGAAATATTTTACTTGGGTCATGTATATGGTTCAACGCCGAAATTGCCTCTCTGGTTCAAACATTTCGGAACAGGACCACATGGAGCAGGCGAGGCATACCACATTGGAATCTTTGGTAAAACTGGTTCTGGCAAGTCAGTGCTTGCCAAAATGATACTCTTAGCATATGCGAGATATCCTGAAATGGCTATATTTGTGATAGACCCTCAAGGAGAGTTTTCAAAAGATGCAAGAGGGGAACTGAGGACAGAAGGTTTTCCTTTAAACTTATCAAGCGTTCTTTCACAGTTAAATAAAGAGGTAGTAATTAAAAGTGTTAGAGAATTGGTTTTGGACAGATGGGATTTGTTCACTCAAATTCTTTATGAATCACCATTTTTTGAAGTTTTAACTGTTCCTAAAGGAGAGGATAGGGGAGAGGCATGTAGAGCATTAGAAAGAGAAATCAGAGGGAAAATTCATTTAGATAACTTACATTCAAAAGAGAGCTTTGATCAAGTATGGAAAATTTTGGGTGAAGAAAAATTTCAAAAGCGATTTTATCAAAGCCTTTCACCGAGGCAAAGATTTCAAGAAGTTTATGCTGAAACAAATTCTGATAAACTTTATTCCGACTATTGGAAACCAGTTTGCAAATTATTTAGAGAAAGACCTGGAGCTGTAAAAGTAGATAGTTTAATATATAAAACTTTTGATACTCGAACTTCAAAACGTCCAGTTGTGATTATAGACCTTTCCCAGGAAATGGCAACAGGGCTTTTCTGGAATGATACAATCCAAGCTCTAATAATAAAGAGATTGCTTGAAGGACTAACCTATTTAGCACAAGATGCGTATAGAAAAAACCAATTTTTGAATACGCTCGTTATTTTAGACGAAGCGCACAGGTTGGCACCCCGAGAGAAGATAGAAAATGAAGCACAGGAGAACGTTAGAAATTCACTTCTGGATGCAGTGAGAACTACAAGAAAATACGGTCTTGGATGGATGTTTATTAGCCAAACTTTATCAAGTTTGCATAGGGAAATTATTGGTCAATTGAGAATCTTTTTCTTTGGGTTTGGCTTAGCCTTGGGAACCGAGTTTATGTCTCTAAAAGAAATCGTTGGCGGCGACCCTAATGCTCTTAAACTCTATCAATCATTTCGTGACCCTCACAGTTCTTTTGATACTGCATCCCGACAATATTCTTTTATGACTATCGGACCTGTTTCGCCTCTTTCATTTGCCGGCACTCCTCTTTTCCTCACAGTTTACAATACCCCTGAAGAATTTTTGAGAGCAAATCGACTCTTAAGAGGTGGTAATTAAAAAATGCTTTGTGCAATTTATACAAGGGTATTAGCTGATAATCAAGCAGAAAAGGAATTTAATTCCTGTGAAGCACAGACAGAGAAGGTCAAGTCTTTCATTAGAAACCAGGAGAATTTAGAAGTTTATAAAATTTATAGTGGATGGTTATTTATGTGCGACATTAGATAGACCTGCTTTACAGGAATTATTCACAGATATTACTGAAGGTTAAGTCCAGTGTGTCTTAAATCTATAATTGCCGTCTTACTCGGTCACCAAAAGATTTTTATAACTTGATTGAATTCTTTGATAAGCATTGGGTCTCTTTTATTTCTGTCACAGAAAATTTTGATACCACATCTCCTTTTGGTCGATTACTACGCAATATTATGCTTACTTTTGCACAATTTGAACAACAACTCACAGCAGAAAGGACAAAAGACAAAATGCAACAGAGAGAAAAAGGGTTATAGAATGGTGATTTAGTGCCGTATGGTTATAAAAAATGTGAATAAAAAATCAGAAATAGAGGAAAATGAAGCAGAAGGGTTAGGAAAATTTTTCCGATTTTTCTTTAGACACGGTCCTTTGCTGAAACAAGAAGAATAAATCAATAGGTTATAGTACAAAGAAGAGGAATTTATTTTGTAAGAGTTCAATTGATAATATCCTAAGAAACCCGATTTATATTGGCAAAAGCGAACACAAAAGGAAATTGTATGATGGTAACCATAAAGCTATTATCCACGAAGCAATGCTTTTGAAGGTTCAGAGTTTAAAAAAGATGCAAATTAGACCCGAAACAAAAATAAAAAGGCCGTTTTTGTTAATGGTGATTGAAGTGTCAGGAATGCGGCTCGTTATAACGCCTTCACATACTTTAAAGCATGAAAAAACTGAAAAAAAGATATATTTACTATTATCGGTGTACAAAGACATGTAAACACGATTGGAAAAGTTGCAGAATAAATTATGGAAATGCTAACAAAGTTGAAGAATTTATAACAGAAAAATTAACTAAAAATAGCGAATACGAATCAACAATTGAGAAACTCGTCAAAAAAATAAATCAAGATGAAGAACAAAAAGCATCTTCATTGAGAAAAAAGAGAATTATCTACAAACAAAAATACTTGAACTCGATAAGAAAATCAAAAAATTGATTTCATTCTTATCAGAATCTGATGAGCGTTTATTCCCAACTGCAAAAAGGGATTAATTGGTGTTAGAGCAAGATAAAAAGATATTAGAATTTGATTTAGAAGGGTTAAAGTTATCAATTCAAAAAAAAGATGAAGGAAAAATTTGACGCAAAAATTGTTTTGGAGAATTTAAGGAATTTTGATAAGCGACTTGAAGAAATAAAAGACAAAGAAAAAAAACCTTGTTTGTTTCAATACCTTATAAAGAACATAGCTTATGGTAAAAATGAGATAGGAATTAATCCGTTTTACCTTTCGAATTTCAGAGCGAAACTGCCAGCACAAAGCCCGAGCGGTTTAACTGCGAGGGCAACTGCTGGCAGTAAGTCGTCGGTCTTGCCATCTTTTGTTCCTTCCTATTTAGGTTCGAAAAATCGTTCAAATGGCTTCCCAGGCGGAGAGGGTCTCGAACCCCTAATCCCCCGGATGGGGGATTAACAGCCAGGTGCTCGTTAGTAAAAACTTTTCTGATTAGGAACTAAATGATAAACATTCCCCCAAAAATAAAACACTCCCCGGGAGGGTCTCGAACCCCCAACCCCCCGGATGGGGGATTAACAGCCAGGTGCTCGTTAGTAAAAACTTTTCTGATTAGGAACTAAATGATAAACATTCCCAAAAAATAAAACACTCCCCGGGAGGGTCTCGAACCCCCAACCCCCTGGTTAACAGCCAGGTGCTCTGCCTGTTGAGCTACCGGGGAGTGTTATGACTTAATTATATTTCACCACTTTTGCACAGTCAAGAAAACTACGCAAGTCCAAGAGCCTTCTTAAGTTCCATTTCTAACTCTTTCTTCACCTGGGGGTTCTCCTTTAGGAAAAGCCTCGCTTTCTCCCTGCCTTGACCGAGTTGATAGTCCTTGAAACTGAACCAGGTTCCACTCCTCTTAATTATACCATGCTCAAGACCCCAATCAATAAGTTCACCTTCGTAGGAAATTCCCTCTCCATATATGATGTCAAATTCGGCACTCTTGTAAGGCGGTGAAAGTTTGTTCTTTACAATACGTACCTTAACCCTGTTTCCTATGATGTCTTCACCCTGTTTAATAGAGGCAATCTTTCTAATTTCGATCCTCATTGAAGCATGGAATTTAAGGGCAAGTCCGCCAGGGGTTGTCTCCGGATTGCCAAAACCAAATCCCGTCTGAATTTGCTGTCTTATCTGGTTTATAAAAATGGCACAGGTCTTCGATTTATTCAAAACTCCAACGAGTTTTCTCATTGCCTTTGACATCAACCGTGCCTGCAGGCCAACCTGAGCATCACCCATTTCCCCTTCGATCTCAGCTCTTGGAACGAGGGCTGCAACAGAATCAATAACCACGAGGTCAATGGCGTTGCTTCTCACTAACATCTCAACGATTTCAAGGGCTTGCTCCCCTGTATCTGGCTGCGAAAGTATGAGGTCATCCACATTGACACCAAGGGCCTTTGCATAAGTGGGATCCAGGGCGTGCTCCGCATCTATAAAAGCCGCCTTACCACCCAGTTTGTGGGTCTCGGCAATGGCATGAAGTGCCAATGTGGTTTTACCAGATGCCTCAGGTCCAAAGATTTCAATAATTCTTCCCCTTGGATAACCTCCAACCCCCGTAATAATATCAAGGCCAAAAGAACCCGTTGGAATAACTTCCACCTTAATTTGAGTGGCTTCGCCCAGTTTCATTATGGAACCCGGGCCGTACTGTTTTTCTATCTGCTTTAGAGTTGCATCAAGTATTCGCTCTTTTTCCAGATCCTTGTCTTCTCCTGCCATATCCCTCACCTCTTTAAACCTTGGGCGGGGTTACCCCCTTTTGCCCCTGGTATTTTCCTTTTCTATCTTTATATGATACAGTACAAAGCTCGTCCGATTCAATAAATATAAGCTGCGCAATTCCTTCGTTAGCATAAATTTTCGCAGGTAAAGGGGTCGTGTTGGAAATTTCAATGGTAAGATGGCCTTCCCATTCAGGTTCAAGAGGCGTAATGTTGACCACGATACCGCAACGGGCATAAGTGCTCTTTCCGAGACATATCCCAATTACATTCCTCGGAATCCTGAAATATTCGAGACTTCTTGCAAGGCAAAAGGAATTTGGTGGAATGATGCATTCCGGACCTTTGATTTCAACAAAGGAACGGGGATCAAAGTTCTTAGGGTCAACAACGGTTTGGTAAACATCAGTGAAAACCCTGAATTCGTCAGCGATGCGAATGTCATACCCATAGGATGAAAGTCCATAGGAGATGACACCGCTCGTTACCAGTTTTTCTTCAAAGGGTTCAATCATTTTGTAATTTAAAGCCATTTCCTTTATCCAGCGATCAGACTTTACTGGCATAGTCCCTCCTATTCACACTTTGAATAACCACAATCAATGCAAAGATAGCAACCTTCCTGGTAAATTAACCTTCCACCACATTCAGGGCAGATGTCATACTGTTTTTCCGCCTCTTCTGACTTCTTTGCCTTCTTATGGAGATCTATGATGGGCTTTAGTGTAGGGCTTGTAGGCAGAAGCTCTAATTGGACACCTCTTTCTAAGTACTTTTCTATTGCCTTGGCTATTGCATCGGGCACGGAATAAACTACTTCACCATTTTCCTGCCTTACAGGCGTAGAGCTCTTTATACCCTTCAATTGTTTTACCACTTCACTTACCGGCACCCCCGAACGCAGAGCAAGGGAGATGAGCCTTCCAATGGCCTCGGTAAAGGCCATCGTTTGAGAACCAGACTTTCCAAGGTATATGAAGGCCTCAAAGATACCGTACTCATCTTCATTGATGGTAATGTAGCAATTTCCAAGATCTGTTACCATCTTAATGGTTCTGCCCTTGGTGACCTCTGGTCTTGGCCTCGGGGTCGTGAAAGGAGGCCTCTTCGTTTCTGTGGTTTCCTTAGCCACCTTGATCACCTGTTCTTCCCTTGAGCCATCCCGGTAAACCGTTAGGCCTTTAAGCCCCATGTAGTATGCTTCTCTGTAAACCTTTGCAACATCCTCAACAGTGGCACTATTAGGCATATTGATCGTTTTGGATACCGCGTTATCCACATACTTCTGGAAGGCAGCCTGAATCCTCAAATGTTGCATCGGTTCAATATCAAAGGTGGTATCAAAGACTTTCCTTATGGATTCTGGAATGCCTTTAAAATCTTTTATGCTCCTCGCGCCCGCAACTTCCTCCATTAACTCTCGGGAGTAAAAGCCAAGGGCTCTTGCCGCCCTTTCAAAATGGCTATTTATATATAGCAGATTTTCACCACCAAGGACTGTCTTGGTATAGGCCAAGGAGAAAAGGGGTTCTATACCCGATGAAGTATCGGCAATCATAGAGATGGAACCTGTTGGAGCTATGGTCGTCAACGTTGCGTTGCGCATCGGGTGCTTGTAAATACTTTTATCAATATTCGGGAAAGATCCTTTGTATTCAGCAAGTTCCATTGATTTCTTTACCGCCTCTTCCTGTATAAACTTCATAACCTCTTCCGCAATCTTTACAGCATCCTGAGAGGAATAGGGGATTCCAAGTTGCACAAGCATATCCGCAAAGCCCATAACTCCAAGTCCAACTTTCCTGTTGGCCAGGGTCATCTTCTTTATTTCTTCAAAGGGGAAATAGTTCACATCGATAACATTGTCCAGGAAATGAACGCTAAGATGCACAATCTCTCTCAATTTTTCCCAGTCAATCTTCTTTAAGGCTTCTTCAGCGGTGCTAACCTTACCCTCTTCATAGGCTGGTTTACCTTTTACAAATTTCGAAAGATTAATGGAGCCCAAATTGCAGGATTCGTAAGGCAGGAGCGGCTGTTCCCCACAGTTGTGGATATAGAGGCCATTCCCGTCGAAAGCGTTTATTCCAGGTACTTGAACATCATAAACTTCTTCGAATCCGTCTTCCTCAACCCTTTCCACCGTTGCCAGGAAGGACTCTTCTTTGGGTTCCCTCTTATAGGAGGAAAGTGCAGAATTCAACTTCCGCATCCTTTCATTGTCGCCGAAGCCGATTCTTTCCGCAAATACCATAACGTTATCACCGCATATAACCAGCTCATATTGAGGTTTTGATTTGGATGATTCAATGTTCTTAACACCTTCTAACTTTTCAAACCTTGCATCCCTTCCCTCATGGCGAATCCTGCTTACGATTCCAAGCCTGAGAAGCATCCTTTGAACGGTCTTTAGAAGCTCGAAATCGCTATGGGAGAGTTTTATACTCACACCCTTTGAAAGGTTTCCACAAATATCGCCATTGGTATCAAATAGGCCTCTCAGGAAACCCTTATACCCTTCTGACGAAGCCCTTTCAACGGCAGACAATACAATCTCCTTTTCAGTTTCTATCCTAAATTTTCTTGAAAACTCCCTTAAAGTTCCAAAATTCAATCTATGACCATTCCCACTTTTAACCTGTAACACACCTCTCGATTCTGGATAATAAGACGCAGCCATGGCATAGGAGAGAACCTTCGTCAAAGCCTTGCCTTCTTCCAGTGCTTCCCTCTTCTCCTCCCAAGTTGATAGGACTGACGCCTCATCCTCAATCTCAACACCTCCCATAAGGAGTCCCAAAAGATAGCCTTCCGATTTTGTGAGTTCACCAGGCCAGCTCTCTAAGGCACGATGGTTGTGAAGTACCACTTTATCTCCGGGCTTTAAGTCTTGTGCCGAAACCCATTCATAGTTTTTCCGATCCTTTCCTTTCTTTGTAAGTTTCAAAACCTTATGATCGGGTGTTAATCTTAAACTGTAACCCTCCTTAGTTTGTAATTTCAGAATGGGTTTAATTCCTGTGCTGAAAAATCCCTTACTTGTTGTCTCGTATAATGTTCCATTTACGACCACGACAAAGGGCCTGCCAAGCAAATCTTTGACCTGATAAGGGCCATCTGCAGTCATAACCCAGGTATCTCGTGTAACGCAGGGATTAGTAGATTCTATTTCGCCGGCACCAGGAACCGGGTGTTTCTTGTTAATGGTGTCGATAAAAATAACTCCGGGTTCGCCGTTCTTCCATGCGTAATAGACCATTTTGTCAAAAACTTCCTTTGCACTCAATTTACCCGTTACCTGCCCATTTCTCGGGTTTACAAGCTCATACTCTTCGCCCTTTTCTAGGGCCTCCATAAACTTATCGGTGACCGCTACCGAAATATTGAAATTGGCCAATTCTCCTTCCTTGGCTTTACACTCAATAAATTCAAGGATATCGGGATGATCAACCCTCAAAATCCCCATATTGGCACCACGGCGCCTTCCACCCTGCTTTACCGCTTCCGTCGCCTCGTTGAAAACCCTCATAAAGGACACGGGTCCGCTGGCAACACCGCCGGTACTCCTTACAATATCATTTCTCGGCCTTAATCTTGAGAAGGAGAAGCCCGTTCCCCCGCCCGTTTTGTGAATGATGGCAGTCTTTTTAATTGCCTCGAAAATCTCCTCCATGGAATCACCGACGGGGAGCACAAAACAGGCGCTTAACTGACCAAGGGGGGTACCTGCGTTCATCAAAGTGGGGGAATTGGGTAGAAAATAAAGCTGTGTCATTATTTCATAGAACTTTTCCTCTAATTCTTCGGCGGTAAAGGGGCTCTTAGGGTAGTTCCTCTCCGCTTCACTTATTGCCTTAGCTACCCTTCGAAACATCCCCTCCGGAGTTTCAATAACCTCTCCATTCTCATTCTTTAAAAGATAACGCTTCTCCAGCACCTTCAGTGCATTTTCACTTAAAAATAAATCGCCCATACAATTCCCCCTTATTTAAAAAACTGCTCAAGATGCAACTCCAACGTATCGCCGTTATAGATTTTCTTAATATAAACAGGCCCCGTATCGGGCGCCAATTCATAAAAACAATAAATACTTTGCTTTTCTTCAACGCCACCCTTCCTAAGGGTTACATTAATTGTAAAAAGAAGATTTTTCCTTTCACCCTTTCCTTTTGTAATCTGCGAAGTAAAGAGCCTGGTGTATCTAAAAGTATCTCCAAGGACTACGGTGCGGCTTAAGGTATCGGCAAAAAACTCGTCCTTCAAAACAGGCTGATAGAAAAGGGGAAGGTCACTTTTTTCAAAAATTACCTCGTTACCGTTTATAAACTTGCTATATTCATAGATTACCGAAACAAGATCGGGGCTTTTTTTATATTGTTCCATTTCACCCATCATTTCAATCTGAACCAGATTCAAAGAGGGTGAAACTTCCGAATCCTGTAAAACTTCCCTAACAACTAAAAGGCTATCAGGAGTCCTGTAGACCCATTTCATGCCGGTATTCGTCGGAAAGTAGTCAACGTAAAGCTCATCAATAACTCTATTCGTCTGGGTACAGGAAGCCATCAAAATCGACAAAAGAAAAATCCACTTCTTCATAAAAAAATTTTAAATGCAACTTTGAAAAGTGTAAAGTGAAGGGTCAAACCCCTGTTAAACTCCGTGAAGGTGATTTCTACCAGTTATTTAACCACCTTTGTCCAAACCTGTCTCAAAGAATATAATTTTGCAATGCTCGTAAGCGGCTTCACCTACATTAGAAACGCTGTGAAATACGATTTCCCTATCGTAGAATCTATTTCCTCTATCCTTCCCTTAGTCGATGAATTTATTGTGAACGTTATCGAATCGGAAGACGAAACCTTAGATCTTGTAAAAACCATAAAAGACCCAAAAGTAAAAATCATAACAACCCCATGGTTTGAAGAACTTAGAGGTGGTGGGAAGCCTCAGGTCCTATTTGCCAGCAGGGCTATGATGGAGTGTAAGTCTCCATGGTGTTTTTATTTGCAGGGAGATGAAGTAGTCCATGAAAAATACTTAGATTATATAAGGTCCGCCCTAACCGACTATCTTGAGGACGATAGGGTTGAGGGCTTCACCCTGAATTACAAACATTTTTACGGTAATTATTACCTGTACCACGAAGGAGAGGGTTGGGTTAGAAACGAAATAAGAATCGTAAGAAATGACCCTACCATAGCACCCTATAAAGACTCCCACAGTTTCAGGAAAAACGGAAAGAAGCTCCAGGTGATCTCCCTCGATGCTTACATATACCACTATGGCTGGGCAAGAAGAAAGAGTGTTTTAAAGGATAAATTGATTGAACAGGCCCGCTGGCACTGGAAAGACGATAACATTGTCAAGGAGAAATTTGTTGAAAAAAGCTTAGAGGAACTAATGCGTCACAAGGAATCCCTCCACTTCTTCAAAGGCACCCACCCAAAGGTTATGTTAGAGAGGATAAACAAACAGGTCGCTGATAATGACTTTATTTTGCCCATTAAAGAAGAGTATCTAAAAAGGAGATTTAAGTGGAAAATCAGGGACTTTATTGCGGATTTAACCGAGAAATTCACTAAGAGGAGATTTGGTGAATATGAAAACTTCAGGAGAATCGGCTACTACCATCCTTTCCCGGGAGAGCATTAAAAACCTACTGACCTATGGTGCTCTCCTTTTCCCCTTTTTACCAAACGCATACAGAACCGTATACCTTTCCATCGCACTTCTTACAATCATGATAAATTATCGTGTGCTCTGGAGAAAAGAAAATTTACCCCTTTACATATTCTGGTGCATTGCTGTTTTAACTTCCCTTTTCTCACCCATGCCTTTAAAGGCGATCATAAAAACAAAGGGAATAGTCTTTGACCTTATTGTTCCCTTTATTTTCTTTGCCTTTTCAGACCTGCTTAAAAGAGACCAATATTATAAAAAATTCCCTTATTTTGCCATCCTGTTTACCTCCATAGCCCTTTTGGCTTACTTTTTACACCCTCACGGATGGCATTTTCTTAATCGGCAGAGCTGGTTAGTTGGATTTATAGGGGGAAAACTCACCTACGCAGGGGTTATTTCCTTCCTTTTTCCGCTTATTAACTTCCCTGAAGGTAGTAACCTAAGGAAACTCCTATCTCCTTTTTTGGCTGGTGTTTTAGTTCTCATAAGCCTCGCCATCAACAACTCAAGGAGCTACTACTTAGGCGTTTCTGCTTTTATGGTCCTTTTTATAATTTTTGCGAAAAGGCCCTTGAAGGTAATCTATTTTTTACTACTTGTGATATTTGCCTCAGCCGTATTTCTAAATCAGAGGAGTTACGATTATCTAAAAAGAAGCGCCCCCACCCCTCAAAATATGAGCACCTTCTTAAGGATCCAAATGTGGAAAACCGGTCTCAACATCTTTAAAGCAAGGCCCTTAGCGGGGATTGGCTATGAGCTCTGGGGAGAGGAGAAGGTAAGGGAAGAACATCTCAGCAAGTATGCAACGCCTAAATTAAAAGAAATATTGGAAAGATACCCCGATACAAAGAAACCGGTAAGTGGCCACCTCCATAGCAATTACATAATGGCCCTCGTCAATGGCGGAATTTTGCTTTTTATAGCCTACATTTTCATCTTTATTTATTATGGGCTCCTTTTCTTAAAAGCGAAAAATGAATACAGCCTATCAGGTATAGGGCTTCTTCTAATAATGCTCATCGCTGGAGCCTTTGAATACAGTTTCAGTGATGCGGAGGTGGTCCAGACCTTTGCCCTTTCCCTTGGTCTACTTTTGAACAAGGCTAAAGGTGATGAAGGTAATCATTAGAGCGCCTAATTGGCTGGGAGACGCCGTTTTTAATTTGCCATTTATCATCGAGGTCTCAAAAAGGCACGATGTTAGTATAGTAACGAAAGAAACCCTTAGAGACTTGTTCTGGAGATTTCCTGTAATTACCTTCAAATCAAACAGTGAACTTTACAAAAAACACTTAAACCTGTGGATGCAGTACGACTACTACATAGTGACGCCCATATCTTTCTCGTCTGCCTTAGCGGCCTTCCTTTCCGGAACCCCAAAAAGAGTTGGCTTTTCCTTTGATGCAAGGGATTTTTTGCTCACAAAGCGGATCAAAATTCCAAAAGACTGGAAAGAACATCATACCACCGAGACCTACGCTTTGCTTTATCAGGACCTCATTGAAATAAAAGAAGTGAAATTCGAACTTGAAATACCAGAAAAATTCCAGGCCTCAGCTCTTGAAGTTCTAAAAAACTCTGGACTAATTAACGAACTCTACGTTTGTTTTTCCCCCTTTGCCCAGTTCGGAAGAGCAAAGGAGTGGGGAGAAGAGAATTTCATTGAGTTGGGAAAAATCCTTTTAAAACACGGAATAAAATCAGTGATTCTTGGAGGCAAGGGTGACTTAGAAAGGTCTAAGGTCTTTAAAGGGGAAAATTTTGTGAATTTAACCGGGAAAACATCTTTATGGGAAGCAGCTGCAATTGCAAAGAAAAGTTTGGCTTTCATAGGCGGGGATTCCGGTCTCACACACCTTTCAGCCATTATCGGCGCTAAGACCATTGCGATTTTCGGCCCCACTCCTGTTTCCTGGACAAGACCAATGGGAAAGAATGTTATTGTCCTCAACAAAAAATTGAAATGTTCCCCATGCGAGCAAAGGGAGTGCCCCCTCGGAACGAAAGAGTGCATGAAATCAATAAAACCCAATGAAGTGTTTGGAGTTATAAGAGAGTGACTTTAAAATTTTAATTAAAGGAGGCAAGTCCCGCTAAATTCTGGTTTCTGAAAAATTATTGCGGAGGGATAAAATGACAAAACAGCTCAAAAAATTGCTTCTTTCCCTTGCTGTCCTTGCAGGGATTGTAAAGGCTGACTCCTTTGATGCGGGAGTTCCCTTCCTTATGATCTTCCCATCTCCGAGAGCAACAGGAATGGCGGCAGCCTTCTCAACTATTGCCGATGACCCATCAGCAACCTACTACAATCCCGCAGGATTGGGATTTATACAAAGAGGAGAGATAATGGTGGTTCACACCCCATGGCTTCGCGGGCTTGCTCCTGATATGTACCACGAATTCACCGCTTTTACTTACCCGCTACCCGTTGGAACCGTTGGGGCAAACATAATTTTTCTCTACTATGGCAAAATTGAGGGGGTTTCTGACGATCAATACTTAGGATCCTGGTCTCCTTATGACCTCCAAATTCAGGTATCCTATGGTTACAAAATAAACGATAACCTAAGTGTAGGAGGCGACATAAAATTCATTCACAGTTTCTTAGCACCAGAAGATGTGCTCTATCAGGCTACGGGTATAGAAGGTGGAGGAAGTGGCTCTACCTTCGCAGTGGGAGCAGGTCTTCTTTACAGAAAGCCTTTTACAATGGGTGAGAATAAGCCGGAATTTCGTTATTCCCTCTTCTTTGATAATTTTGGACCGGGGCTTGTGATTACTTCCACGGGCGAAAGGGATCCACTCCCTTACCATGTGAAGACCGGAGTTGCCTTCATCCCATTAAACATCAAAAATCACAAGATTTCTCTTGCCTTTGAATTAACAAAAGTGTTAGTTAACATTACCAACGACTACAGAGATAAAGGGATTGGTTATGTTCTTGATGATGCCTGGAAGCATGCAGGTTTAGAATACACCCTATTCGATTTAGCCTCTTTGAGATTTGGCTACTTCCATGACCAGCTTGGTGCAAGGAAGGGAATAACCTTTGGATTTGGTGTCAAATTTAAAGGTTTAAGCATTGACGTTTCCGATGACCACTACATCTACAGCTTTAAGCAAGGGCTTAACGTACGTTATGGCCTGAGTTATGCCTTCAAGTTCTAAGAAAGTTAAATACTATCTTACTTTAACTCTTTTTATCTTCCTTTCCTGCGCTGCGAAGAGGCAGGAGGGGACGGTTTTCTGGCACGCCATGGGTGGTCCCCTTGGCGATGCCTTGAAGTCCATAGTAACCTGGTATTCCCAGTCCAACCCACCCGTTACCCTTGTTAATCTGGGAAACTACAACACCCTTTCCCAGAAAATAATGGGTGCTGTAGCTGCCAATACGCCGCCAACGGCCTCTCAGCTTTATGAGTCGTGGGCTTCTGAACTCCTATCACCGGGTAAAATAACCCCCATACAAAATTACTTGAGCCTCATTGACTCTACCAAGTTAAAAAATGTCTTTGACGTGCTGATAAAGGGAAACATGTGGGGTGACACCCTCGTAACCTTCCCCTTCAACAAGAGCGTTCCCGTTTTTTATTACAACATAGACCTCTTTGAAAAGTATGGAATCAAGAGGTTCCCTCAAACCTGGGACGAATTCAGAGAAGTTGCGAAAAAACTCACCATTGACGAAAATGGAGACGGCAAACCTGAGATCTACGGTACTGCTTTTACCATAGATGTGTGGATTTTTGCTACCATACTCTATCAAAAGGGGGGCAGGTTACTCCAGGGCGACTCAGTACTTTTTGATTCAAAGGAAGGCATTGAAGCACTTACATTTCTTCAAGATCTCATCTTCAAAGATAAATGCGCCTACTTAGGGACTGGCTACTCCCATCAGGATGACTTTGCCAATGGAAGAGTTGCAATGATCTGGGGTACCATTGTCTCCTACGCCTTTATGAAAGATAAGATTAAGTTCCGATTAGGTGTGGCACCTGTCCCCATTGACAAATACAAGACCGTTATCATTTCTGGAACCAATGTCGGTATATTCGAAAACGTACCCGAAAGCTATAAGAAAAATTTTGTTAATTTCCTTAATTACTTCTTAGAGGACAGCGTTCAGGCCAATTGGTCGTCAAAAACGGGCTATATACCATTAACAAGAACGGCCTTTGATCATCCCACTTTAAAGCATTTCGTCGAATCAGTGCCTGGGCTTAAAGAGGCCATGCTGCAGGTAGAATACGGAGATTATGAGCCACGGGATCCTGTATGGTTTACAGGGAGAAGAATACTATCCGAAGAAGGGATAGAACCCGCCCTTAGAGGCTATGCAACGCCTGAAAAAAGCCTCAAAAGGGCGGCGGATTTAATCAGACAAGAAATAGCCAGGAGAAAATCCTACCAAGTTTATAGGCATCCCAAAAAGTGATTTGAAAATTCACAAAAAAAAGCTTATTATAATCATATGTCCTTAGACGAAGCAAGAATAGACGATCTCGTAGTTGTCAAAAGTATTAACGCCGGGCAAAGGGCACTAAGGCGCCTTATGAGTTTAGGAATTAATATTGGAGATAGGGTGCGAGTTTTACACTTTGGACCTTTTAAAGGGGCCATCCTTGTAGAGGACCTTGATTCAGGGGTCAAAGTGGCCTTAGGCAGGGGCTTGGCAAGGAAAATAGTCGTAGAACATGCAAAATACAATTAGAATTGCCCTCGTTGGGCAGCCAAATTGTGGAAAAAGCACCTTTTTTAATCAGCTTGTAGGTTACAAAGCCCAAACCTCCAACTTTTCTGGTACAACCGTTGAATTCCTTACCGCAGAGGTAATCTACGAAGGTGTAAAACTTGTTATTACTGACCTTCCGGGCATTTATTCGCTCCTCGGTGAAGAACCGGCGGAGCGGGTTACCCTTAAATATTTACTGGAGAATCCCATCGATGTAATAATAAATATCTTAGACAGCTCCGTTATCTCCAGAAGTCTTGAACTGACCATTGAACTCTCAACCCTCGGGATACCAATGGTACTGGTATTAAACATGAAAGATGAAGCTGAGAAAAAGGGTATTAAGATTGACACGAAAAAACTCGAGGAGATACTGGGTATAGATGTAGTTGAAACGGTGGCAACCCAGGGGAAAGGGATTGACCAGGTAATCAAGAAAGTCTTTAATGCCAAAAAGCCTTTCAAATTGTTAAGAATTGAACTGGGTCCCGAAGCAGAGGGGATAATTAAAGACGCAATTAAGAAAATCAAGGATAAATACCCAAAACTAAGTGAAGATGCTTGCAAAATCCTCGCCATTGCCGATGCTGATGGGCAACTAAGCATCTTGGAGAAAAAAGAAGCTGAAAGGATAAAAAATTCCTTGTCTTCTTCTATGAAAGTTGAGTCGCCCTGGCTACTGGTTCACCAGGAAAAACACAAACTGGCAATGGAGATCTTCGAAAAATGTGCAAAGATAACCCATGTGAAAAAGCAAAAATTCATTGATTACAAAATGGACTCGATCGTTATGAACAGCTATGCAGGGCCTTTAATTGCCTTACTTACATTGCTTGGAATATTTTTCCTTGTCCAAAAAGTGGGCGGTTTTCTGGCAGAAATTTTTGCGATTCCCTTTGATAAGTTGAGTGAGATAATTGAACTTACAAAATGGGGTGGTTTTTTAAAAACACTGATCCAATCCGTTGTTGATGGGTTAAACAGCGGAATCGGAATTGTATTTCCTTACTTTATACCCTTTGTCTTTTTGTTGTCAATACTGGAAGACTTGGGATACCTTTCAAGGCTCGCCTTTGTTTTAGACCATTTTCTCCACCGTATCGGTCTTCACGGAAAGAGCGTAGTTCCCTTTATCCTCGGCTATGGCTGCAATGTACCCGCAGTGTTTTCCACCCGGATAATTGAAAGCGAGCGAGAAAGAATCACCACCGCCTTTCTTATTCCTTTCATTCCCTGCTCGGCAAGGCTTGCCATAATTTTCGCTCTTTCGAACCTGTTCCTTGGTTTCAAATTTACCTTTACCCTCTTTGTCCTGAATATTTTCGTTATCGCAATCCTCGCAAAGATAGTAAGTCTTCTTTACAAATCGGAAGTTACCGACTTCATACTGGAAATACCACCCTATCGTATTCCAACGGTGAAAGGCACTTTGAGCAAATTGTGGTATAAGCTCAAAGATTTTATTTTCTTCGCCTGGCCAGTCATTGTTATAGGTAGCATGGTTCTAAGCATAATGCAATATTTCGGCATCGACACAGTTATTAACAGGGCCTTTTCACCCTTTGTTCATGGCATACTTGGAATTAATGAAAATCTCAGTGTGGTCTTGATTTTCGGCGTTTTAAGAAAGGAATTGGCTTTAATAATGGCTTCGGAGGCCCTTAAAGTTCCCGTAGAGCTTTTGAACACCGTTATGACCAAAAAGGAACTGGTGGTCTTTACCACCTTCGTGACCTTTTATACACCTTGTCTTTCAACGATCCTGGCACTGTGGAAAGAAATTGGTTTAACTAAAACCCTTATTCAAATAGCCGTCAGCTTAATCTTAGCGTCAATCCTCGGTCTTTTGATGGGTTTAATTTTCTAAGAACGTCCTTTTTTCCCAATTATCTCCATTATGGCCGTAGCTGCCTCTTCAATAGACCGTGAAGTAACATCAAGGATTGTAAAATTGTGCTCACGAAAAAGAGTTAAAGCATAATTCACTTCTTTTTTGATTTCATCTAAATTCACATATGGATCACTCAATTCCATCTTCAACCTACTCGCCCTTACTAACCTTATATCCCTTAAACGCTCAGGATCGACCGTAAGCCCTATAATCTTAGATGAAGGAAGTTTTAAAACCTGTTCTGGCAGAGGCCTCCCATAAACAACCGGGACGTTGGCCGTTTTTATTCCCCTGTAAGCCAAATAAATCGATATCGGCGTTTTTGAAGTTCTGGAGACCCCTAAGAGAACGAGGTCTGCCTGGTCAATGTCTTTTATATTCCTTCCATCATCGTGCTTAACGGCAAAATTTATGCACTCGATCCTTTCGTAGTAATCTTGATTCAAATGTCTGAAAAGCCCCGGCACAGCCATTGGAGAGAGTTCCAGAAGGTCCTGTAGACGCGAGAGTACAGGTCCCAAAATATCAATTACAGGAACACCAAGCTGCAGTGAAAGGGCGATGATTTCCTTCCTCAATTCAGTTATTACGAAGGTATAGGCAACAACAGCCATGTACTGTGCAGCTTCCCCCATTATTTCTCTCAATTGTTCAACGGTACGAACCTGAGAATACTTTTTGATATAAACATTTGTGGTTTTGAATTGGGTCAATGCAGCTTTAACCACGGTTTCACAGGTAAGGCCAGAAGAGTCCGATACAATAAATATCCATCTCTCCCTTGTTTCCATTTTATGATTTTACAATCAACGCCAAAAAAATTCAATCTTCTTTGAGTCGGATAAGGATATTCTCGTAAAAACATGCAATTTTTCTTTGGGCCATTTAGCTTGCTTTTCCCACATACAAACGCTGACACTTTTCGCAGAAAAAGGTTTTTCGATGGCTCCTTCCAATGTACTTTACTTTAAGCCTGGAATCGCAAAGTGGGCAAAACTTTCTATTGTATACAAGAAGAACTTTTTTTAGTGGCCACCCCTTTTTCCTGTGTTCTAAAAAAACCTGGGAAAAGTAAACGCTCTTATCAATCAAATCCCTTGCTACATCATCCGGTATTTTACTGGAAATGCTTTCTGGATGAACCTTCGCCAGGAAAAGAGCCTCATTTTTGATGATATTCCCAATTCCAGCAAAAATTTCTTGATCCAGAAGAACATCGCTTATAACCCTTTCGTCACTCTTAATTTTTTCCAGCGCCTTCTCCCTGTCGAAATTCCCACTTAAAACATCTACGGAATTGTCTAAATTAAGTTCACGGGGATCAACCAACCTCAAAGACGTATTGTAAAAATAGAGGTCAACAGGTTTTTTGCCATCCTTATTGAACCTCAAAAGAAGACGGGGAACTTTATCCGGTTTAGGGTTATTAATACGAAAGGAACCATACATACCAAAATGGACCCTAAGGGCGACGCCTTCGAAGATCAGAAAAAGCTGCTTTCCTACGGAATCCACTGAGAGCAACTCTTTTCCAAGTATTTTTTCCTTATCAATCTTTGAATTCCCGGAAGCTCCAAACACAAAAGAACCTTTTAAAAAAGAGAGCTTCTCCTTAATGAGCTGAACGCCTGGTCCTTCCATAGAGGGAATTTATAAAAAAACCGGGATCAAATGGGCGGTGGAGGACTCGAACCTCCGACCTCTGCCTTGTAAGGGCAGCGCTCTCACCAGCTGAGCTAACCGCCCTGCCAAAAGGTTCTACTTCTGAGCGGTTTGGCCCTGAATCGCCTGATTTAAAAGTTTTGCCAGCTTACTCTTTTTTCTTGCCACCGTATTGGGGTGGTAAATCCTCTTATCGGCTGCCCTATCAAGGTATTTGTACAACTGATCAAGGAGTTCTTTCTTCTTTTCAATATTCTGTTCTGCTAAAAATTTCTTTGTCAGGGTTTTAACAAAACTTTTGTAGGATTTGTTACGAAGTCTCCTTTTCTCATCCTTCCTTTGCTTCTTTAAAGCAGACTTATTTACACGAACTCCCATTTCTCAATTTCCTCCTGTGCAGGTAAATTATAAATTCGTGCTACTGTACAGTCAAAAAAATAAAGTGGCCCCAAGGGGACTCGAACCCCTACTGCCGCCTTGAAAGAGCGGTGTCCTAGCCTCTTAGACGATGGGGCCTGTAGTGCTTATATTATCACATAAAAGCTTTGAATAGTCAACCTGTATCAGCCACCCATCATCTTTATGTAGGACTCACATTTATCGAGGTAGAACTTTGCTTCTTTGTTGTTGGGCTCAAGCTTCAAGGCCTTTTCAAAGTAAGTTTTTGCATCCCTGTATTTTCCTTCAAAGAAGAGTTTCTTTCCCCTATCAATAAGTTCAGGAACCGAAATCTGCTCTTCTTTCGGAGCTGGCTTGGGTTTCGCAGCCGGAGGCGGGGTAATCACTGGCTGCTGAGCAGGTACGGGAGTTTCCCTCTTCCTCTCTTCGAGCATAACAACCCTAATGCTGTCAATTCTCTTCCTTACATCATCATTCTGCGGGTCAAAGGTCAAAATTCTCTGAAGCTCGGCTATTGCATCTTGATACCTTTTATTCCTTAAATAGTTGTCCGCTCGAGAACTTATCTCTTTAATCATTGCAGACTTAACAGCATATAATGAATCCCTTACCTTCAGACCTTCTTCATCGTTGGGGAAAAGTTTCAAAGCCTTGTTAACTTCGATTTCAGCATTTTTGATGTCCTTCTTATTGATTAAGTCCCTCGCCCTATCGAGTATAGTAAGATAGTCCATGTACTCAGTGCTGTACCTCAGCTTTATTTCAACGGTTACACTTTTTTGTTTAGGCTGAATTTCAAACATGCTGCTTAGAGGGGCGTACTTGCTATTCCCGGTAACCCTGAAGGGATAGATTCCCGGTTTTAGGGCAGTGGTCACCTCGCCGTTTTCGTTGGAGACAAGGGTCGGGAATTTGCCCTCGGTGGAGACAATCTGCGCACCTTTAACGGGTTTCCCCGTGGCCTGTTCTTTGATTATAAGCTTAACTTCTGAAATCGCTGGTTTAAAAATGGCCTCACCCGGTATTTCTGCCCTTATTCCAACAAAGCCCTGCTGAATGAAAAAATTATCCTGAGGGGGATAGGCACAATATCTGAAGGCTGTGACAAATTCTATCCCCTTGAAGGGACCGATTGCAATACCCAGATTCCTCTTCCAGGTCGATGTGTAACCTTCCCAATAAAATTTAACAAAGTCAACTGGTTTGATTGCAACGGTAGCGAAAAAACCAGGAACCTTTAAAGGCTGTTCTAAGTATTTATTTTGTGCAAACCTCCCGAGACCGATTCCTATACCTGCTTCAAGGTATTTTACTGGCTTCATATAGAATTCGGCAAAGAATGGAACGCGAAGGAACTTGGACGTGGACTCTGAAGGAATGTACTGAGTCCCTTCCGATTCAACATCCGGTAAGATAAGTCCGTTTATACCCCACAAGGCATAAAATTTCCCGTTATTCCAAATCGTATGTTGTAAAGTGAGATCTAAATTTCTATTCTGGGCATAACCTAAATGAAAATACACATCCCTATAAGCTAACCCTAAAGAAAGTCCGAAGGGTGGAAGAATGCCCTTATAGGCTTCTGAGGAATATAATCCGGAACCGAGTTTAGAGCCTCCGAAACCCGAAACATAGAAAGTTAAATCCTTGGAGACTACAGGGACGGGTACGTCGCTCTGGTTACCAGTGAAAATTTGTGCACTAATAAATCCAGCTAATAAGAGAATGCCTGTAAAAACCCTTTTCACTGCACTCCTCCTGTTAATGTAAATATTCTAATTCGCAAGCCATAACAAGTCAAGAATTTCCATGATAAGAATTTAAAAAATCCGCACAGAGCTAAAAATGCAGGGGCAATCGAAAATTAATTCCTACTTTAATCCCAGTCTTTTTAGAGTCTCCTCTGTGGGTATCCCGTTCTGGTCCCAGCCCCTCAATGCGTAATACTCATCAAGCATCTTATTCAGTATCTCGCTGGTAATTACTTTGCCCTCAGCTGGCCCTGCAGGAGATGGCTCTTCCATAATACGAGGAGGTAGAGTATCGTCCTTCCTTGAGATCCCCTCTCTGACATTAAAAAGCCTTGTAAGATTCCAGATCCTCTCACCGGTAACCATATACTCTTCGGGGTTCAAATTAATTCCCGTTGCGTTGTATAAAAGTTCCGCAAAATCCTCCACAGTGAAAGGAACAAAATCGCATAAAACCAAGGAGAAACAAACTGCTCTTTCGTCTTGAGTTTCTTTTACAAACTTGGCTACACCCTCAGTAGAGAACCTTGGTAGAATGCCCTTTAATTCCGCTGTCGGCGTCCAGGCCCTCTGATGACATCCTCCTCTATCAGCCGTTGCAAAAGCAAGGGCCATTCCCCATGAACCCCTCGGCTCTACCCCAGGAAGCTCGAGACCCTTAACGTGGATAGCGAATTTCTCACTTCCCTGTCCAATTTTCTCTGCTGCCTTCCTAACACCTTGGGCAAAAGTCTCCCCTATGCCCTCGCGATATGCAATTTTCCGCAAAAGTTCTGCAGCAGAATCTACATTCCCAAAATTGAGCTTTAAACCCTCGGTATCCTTTAACAAACCTCTTTCATAACACTCCATGGCAAAAGCGACAACTCCGCCAGAAGATATGGTGTCAAGACCCAGGTTATCGCAAATCCTGTTTAAGTAGGCTACACTCTCAATGGGGGTAATTTCGCAGTTAGAACCAAGTAAGGCTATGGTTTCATACTCAGGTCCTTCTACTTCATTACATTTGTATTTTCCTTCTTTAACGTGGGTCAATTTACCACAGGCAATGGGGCATCCAAAACAGGCTTTATTCCTCACCCAGATCCTTTCTTTCATTGTTTCACCTGAGATTTCGTTGGCTTTCTCGAATACGCCCCGTGAAAAGTTTCTCGTTGGCAAAAATCCGCCTTCATTTGCCATCCTGACCCACATGGGCGTTCCTATCTCAGTCCTTCGTTTCATGACTGGATGTTCTTTTATAAGCTTTAGGAGCCTCGAAACAGTCTCTTTCATGCCCTTTTCATCGAAGTATTTTATTTCACCGGTAGGCTTTGCAACGACCGCCTTGAGGTTTTTGGAACCCATTACAGCCCCGGCTCCACCCCTACCCGCTTGCCTGTAGTAATCGAATCCAATGATAGCAAAAGTAACTAAATTCTCACCAGCAGGGCCAATGGAACCAACCTTTGCGCCGGGGTGGACCCTTTTCAGCTCGTCTTCCGTTTCAAAAATGGTCTTACCCCACAAGGGAGTAGCATCCAGTATTTGAACTTCGCCATTTTCTATGTATAGGTACACAGGTTTTTCAGCCTTTCCTCTTACAATTAAAATATCAACACCCGCCCTTCGAAGAGCAGCGCCAAAATGTCCACCCATTTGTGAGTCGAGAAAAAGGTTAGTGTGGGGTGATTTGGTGACCACTGCCCACCTACCCGAAGTGGGTGCAATCGTTCCCGTTAAAGGGCCTGGGGCAAAAATTAAAAGGTTTTCCGGTGAGAGTGAATCAACTTTCGGTGCTAACTCATCATAAAGAATCTTAGCTCCAATTCCCTTGCCGCCGATGAACTCCCTTATCATCTTTTCAGGAAGCTCATAATACTTTATTTTCTTGGTTGTAAGATCCACATTTGCAACCCTGCCATAAAAGGGCATATTGCACCTCCTTGAAATAAATTATAACCTGCAATCTGTACTTCCCAAAAATTTGGTCTACTTGAAAGATCGTCTATTGTAGTTCTGATGACCATCCGAGCCTCCTTCTCTCGTTGTAAGCCCTGTCAAGCTCGCATTGTAATGTGATTTACTCACATAAAGAAAGCACTTGAAAATGGAAAGCACGTTTTAACGAAAAATAAAGGGCCCATTGCTTTTTTATAAAGAACTAAAAGCAATAGCTGATAGAAAAGGAGTTCAACTCAAATTTGAAGGCACTGTACTTTCAGGAACACCAGCAATCCAATTTGCTTTAAAAGAACTTGCTGGATGCGAAATTATTGAAATCCGTGGAATTGTAAACGGCAATACCAACTACATCCTCACAAAAATGGCTGAAGGTATTCCGTATGAGGAAGCCCTAAAAGAAGCCCAGAAAAAAGGAAATGCTGAAACAAATCCCTCGGTTAAACCCGAACTTGTCGATTATAACGACCCACTCTACCATGTGGATGGGATTATCAATGGACTTATATTCACAACGGATCATCTTGGCGATGTTTTCATAATGGGACCAGGGGCAGGAAAAATCGAGACAGGACAGGCAATTTTGCACGATCTCTATTCTATCCTGGAGGATCTTAAAAAGTAATGAAATAACCAGACAAAACTTTAAATAAATTTCTTTTCCGGATTTGTCGTCTAATTGAGAGTTTTAAGGTCCTACTTTATACTTAACTGTGGAGGTGGAGTATGGTACGCTTCGAAGTCATCAAAATTCAAAAACCCGATGATGTAAATGCGATTCTCGGACAATCACATTTTATCAAGACTGTAGAAGATATTGAGGAAACCCTTGTTACTTCTGTACCCGGTATCAAATTTGGGCTTGCCTTTTGTGAATCGTCGGGACCAAGGCTTATCCGCTATACGGGCAATGATGAAGAGCTTGTAAATCTCGCCATTGAAAATGCAAAGAACGTTGCTTCTGGCCATTTTTTCATCTTACTTCTCAGGAATGCTTACCCGATAAACGTTCTAAATGCCATAAAACAATGCCAAGAAGTGGTGAATATCTATTGTGCCTCAGCCAACCCAATAGAGGTTGTCGTAGCGGAGACAGAACAGGGAAGGGGCGTAATGGGTGTTGTAGATGGACTAACACCTCTTGGTGTCGAAGGCCCTGATGACAAAAAAGCTCGCCATGAATTTCTAAGAAAAATAGGATACAAGAAATGAAGAAGGTCCTGATAATTGTAAGTTTAGTTTTACTTTTGCAACCATCCTGTTCTACAAGAAAAGGCTTAAAGAATATTGTACCTCGTGTAGAGTTCACTTTCGAAGACTTCGAATATAAAGACGGCTTTATTGATGAGGATACCTTAGAGTTAGAAATAGGGAATTTTCCACAGAAATACCTTAAAGAGGACCTCAAAAAAGTAGAGTACGCCTTAAAAGGACGTCTTGCCCATTTTGGACTGATCCTTTCCGACGAAGAAGAAATGGACATCGCCAAATGGTACTACTTCTACAACACAAGAGGGAGGGAAAGAGTAATTAGAGCATTAACAAGAGGGGCTCCATATTTCAAAAAAATCACTAAAATTATTAATAGCTATGGACTCCCGGAGGACCTCGCCTTCCTTCCGGTGATCGAAAGTGGGTTCAATTTACAGGCAGTTTCCAGAAGAAAAGCTGTTGGTCCCTGGCAATTCATGGCCTTCACGGCAAAAAGATATGGCCTCCTCGTAGACTGGTGGGTCGATCAACGTTTAGATCCTATATATTCTACCCATGCTGCCTGCAAATACCTAAAAGACCTTTTTGACATCTTTGGAAGGTGGGACCTTGCCATAGCGGCTTACAACGCAGGAGAAGGAAAAGTTTATTCAAAGTTAGTAAAGACAAATGGTGAGAAATTCTGGGACATTAGAAGGCAATTAAAAAGAGAAACGAGAAATTACGTTCCTTCTTTTCTTGCATTAATAATGTTTATTAATGACAACAAGGACCTCGTAGATTCCATTTTAGATGTTCCGGAATTCACCTACGATAGCGTCTTAGTGCCTTCACAAGCCAACATAAAACAGCTTGCATCCTGGGCGGGAATAAGCGAAAGCAAATTTAGATTCTACAATCCCTCCTTCCATAGATTTGCCACCCCGCCATACCTAAGAAACTACTATGTGCGAATACCTGTTGGTAAGGTAGAAGAATTTATAGCGCGTATGAATAGCACCCCAAAGGAAGAATGGTTTAAAGCAGAAGTTCATGTAGTAAGAAGTGGTGAAACTTTATCCCAAATAGCGAGAAAGTACGGAGTATCAGTAACAGCCCTAATTCAAGCCAACAATAACATCAATCCAAGAAGATTAAGGCCGGGTATGTTGCTTGTAATCCCATACGGCCCTTCTGCTTCTGTAAAAAGCTTTAGCTATTCATCACCTATAAAGAATAGGTCTAACATAGACGATGCAAAAGTCGCATCAACTAACGATCCGAAAGGATTTATCAAATACAGAGTAAGGCCTGGAGATACCCTTTACTCCATTTCAAAAAGATATGGAGTCTCTATAAATCAACTAAAAGAATGGAACAACCTTAATTCCGCTTATATCAGGTCTGGCCAGACCCTTATTATCTATACCAACTAACTATTCTATTGGTTCAAAATCTTCCTTAGAAGCGCCGCAAACCGGGCAAACCCAGTCATCGGGTATTTGTTCAAAGGGCGTCCCAGGAGCTATCCCGCCATCAGGATCGCCAATAGCAGGGTCATACACATAACCACATATTGTACATCTGTACTTTTTCATGCTCCACCTCACTCTGTAACCTTAATCTGTTTGTAATTTTCCCAAACCCCATGGAGATTACAGTATTCGAGGACAAAGAGCGTGGCATTCGCATCTAATTTCATTCGGAAAGTCACCTTAGGATCACCATAGGTCGGGCCTAAATCAAAGGTAGCCACATGTACAGGATTATAGGCGCGCCCTTCTATGACCGCGAAAACTTGAATCCACTTAATGTGATGTTCTACGGTATTAGGATGGGGCACGTCTTTTCCGACAATAACAGTAACTTCGAAAAATTCACCTTTTTTTACAGTCTCAGGTGCCTCAATGTAAGGCACATGTTTTTCTTTACCCTCTTTTTCTGCTGGCATTATGAAATCTCCAAACTTCATAACAATACCTCCTTTATGCTACCTTTTTACCTTCTTCTGTAATCACGTACTTCCCTTTTTCAGGGCTATCTACAAGCCCCTTTGTTTTCATCCCTCTTAGTTTTCCCATAACTTTTGCAACTTCCACGTTTAAGGCTTTTGCGATATCTCCGCATCCCATCGGTTGGGATGCATTTTTTAACACCCCAAGTATTTTCTTTTCCATATCGTCTGGGCCTTCTGCCTTAGGCTTTCTTGCACAAGGCATCCTTAAAACCCCCTTTTTTAAAACTTTACAAATTTTTCTTTAGAAACCCCACAAATTGGGCACTTATCGGGTGCTTCACCCTCTACTGTATAACCGCAAACGGGACAAATATAAATATCTCCAATCTGTATATCTTCTTTCTTCTCAGCCTTCTCTTTGGCATCAGCGTACATTGCCCTGTGAATCTTCTCCGCTTCAAGAGCATAAACTATGCCTCTAAGTGCCTGTTTCTCTTCCTGCAATTCAGCCACTGCCTTATATGCAGGGTACATCTCCTCCACTTCAAAGGTTTCACCCTCGTACCCTGTTTGTAGATTATGGACAGTATCCTTTACCTTTCCGAGAGCATTTAAATGATTTTTGGCATGAACAAGCTCAGCATAAGCAATTGCACGAAACAGTCTTGCAATATTCGGGAACCCTTCACGTTCAGCGATTTCTGCAAAGATCATATATTTCATGTGCGCCATACTTTCTCCTGCAAAGGCGCTGTTTAAGAATTCTTCAGTCATTTTACGCATATTACACCTCCTTCTTTGCCTCTTCAAGTTTCCTCAAATGGCCATCTTCAAAATTTATGAGCTGCAAAACAACTTCCTTGTCTTCAAAACTGTCAAGCTTGCAGAAGAGGTCCATATAAAACCTCTTCGACTCCCTTTCCTTTTCAATCCCAATTTCTATGAGCTCTTCAATAGCTTTAACCTCAACTTCGGGCATTTCATATTCACCGGCCTCTGATACTTCTTCTGGCTCTCGATTAAATATCCGCCTATAGAGATTTCTAAGAAATTTCTCGTGTCCCATCTCTTCTATTGACATATACTCTAAAAGAAGCTTTAAATCACCTTTTACCCTCTTGCTGAGCCTTTTATAAAACTCAGCAGAAACTTTCTCTCTCCAGATCCCCGCTTCCAGAATTTCCCTCAAGTCCATAGTTTAATTTTAACAATTTTTTCATAGCCTGTCAAATGCCTTAAGTAATTTCAATATTATATAGATTACAAATTGAACAAACCTGCATTCCATTGAATAATTATTGCAATGAAAACGGTTTTTGAAATCTCCGCCGGTGGTGTAGTTTATAAGAAGGATGAGACAGGGTATTGGTTTCTTCTCATTTCGGTCAAAGATGGTAAGGTTTGGACACTTCCCAAAGGCCTTGTGGAGAAGGGGGAAAAGCCGGAAAACGCTGCCCTGAGAGAGATTAAAGAGGAAACTGGAGTCTCAGGTAGAATCGAGACCTTCCTCGATAAGGTGGAGCTGTGGTTTTTCCATAAGGAAAATGGAGAAACGGTAAGGCACCACAAAATTATTTACCACTATCTTGTTGAATACATGGAGGGCGACATTACTCACCACGACTTTGAGGTCAACGAGGTCAAATGGTTCAGGCCCGAAGAGGCATTAAAAAACGCAAGTTACGAGAAGGATAAAAAAATCATCGAAAAGGCAATAGAATATTTGAGGTCAAAAGATGCTTGAAACTCCTGATTTACTAAAAACAGTAAATACCTTAGCCAGTGTCCTTGAGGAATCCACGGATTTAAATGAAATTCTCTTTGCTACCCTTACCGCCATAACATCAGGAGAAAGTTTTGGCTTTAACAGAGCCTTCGTAATGCTATTTGAAGACGGCGTGCTTAGGCCTGTCTTCGCCTTGGGTCCAAAAAACAGGGAAGATGCAGAACGAATCTGGCAAGAACTGGCACAGAAAAACTTAACCCTCGATGACCTGATACGTGGATACTCCGTCCAAAAGTTTCAGAAGGAATGGGAAAAATTGAAACCAATTTTTGAAAATATTACCATAACAAGAGAAGAACTCATAAGAGAGAACTCTGAAATTGAGCGGGCTTTAACCGAGAGAAAGGCGCGGGTCTTTCGCCTTGATAATCCCGATCTCCTTGAATACAGGAAATTTAAAGACCTTGGAGCCAAGGAGTTCGCCGTTGCCCCAATAGTTACTTTAAAGAAGGAACTGGGGGTGATAGTAGCCGACAACTTTTTAACAGAAACTCCCATAAATAGAAGTAAACTTATGGCATTAGAAACCTTCGTTGCACAAGCCTCAATGGCCATATCAAGAGCTCTCCTCTTCAAACAACTGGAGGAAAAAGACCGTATGATCCTTGAACTTCAAAGAAAAGCAATCTACCAGGAGCTTATCTTCCAGTTAAGTCACGCGATCAAAAACCCACTCACGGTACTGGGTGGCGTTGCGGCAATTTTGAAGGAAGAAATAGGACCAGACCATCCCCTTAGAATTTACGTCGATGCCATTGTGAGCAATGTCATCAAAATGGAAAATATTTTGAAGGAAACCATGGAGAGTCTTAAATCTCAGATAAATACTAAGAGAGAAAGGACCAATTTAAACGAACTCATTTCTTCTAAACTTAGCGAAATTAGCGGACTCTTCAAGGCCCGTAAGATAGAGGTTGAATTTAAACCATTACCTGAAGTTCCAGACCTCCTTCTTCCTAAGGGTCAGTTGTCGGAGGTGCTAGAATACATTATTTTTAACGCCGTTGAGGCAATGCCCAACGGTGGGAAACTTGAAATATGGCTTGAAAGGGAAAAGAATGGCGTTTCAATCTATGTGAGAGACCATGGCGTAGGTATTCCACCCGATGTTCTACCCAGAATTTTTGACCCGTTCTTCAGCACTAAGAAAGAGGGATACGGTCTTGGACTTTATAATGCAAAACAAATCCTTCTTGGACTTGGGGGAGATATCGATTGTCAATCAGAAGTAGGAAAAGGTACGACTTTCCGCATATTTATTCCAATCCCAGTCCCCTGATTTTATTGAGCGGGGCGTAAATATTATAATTTAGCCAAGAGGGAGGAGTAATGAGCAGAATAATTGAATGTGTTCCAAATTTTTCTGAAGGACGGGACCCATCGGTGATAAATGCCATTGCGAAAGAGATTGAAAGTGTTGCTGGAGTTAAATTGCTGGACATCGATCAGGGGTACGCTGCAAATAGAACAGTCTTTACCTTCGCAGGAGAACCAGAAGCAGTCAAATTAGCAGCGATGAAGGCAATTAAAAAGGCTACTGAACTTATAGATATGACAAAGCATAAGGGAGAACATCCAAGGATCGGTGCTTGCGATGTGGTGCCCTTCGTACCCATAAGCGGCGTATCAATGGAAGAGTGTGTTCAAATTGCCCATGAAGTAGGGAAATGGGTTGCGGAAGAATTGAAGGTGCCCGTCTATATGTATGAAGAAGCGGCAACCAGACCCGAAAGAAAAAGCTTGCCAAACATAAGAAAAGGTGAATACGAAGGACTCCCAGAAAAACTAAAAGACCCCGAGTGGTACCCAGATTACGGAAAACCAGAATTTAATCCAAAATCAGGCGCTTATGTTATAGGCGCAAGAGAATTCCTCATAGCATACAACGTCAATTTAAACACAAAAGATAAAAGACTTGCAAATAATATTGCAAAACGAATCAGAGAAACAGGATACACCATTAAAGACGAGAAAGGCGAGACAAAACAGATCCCGGGACTTTTACCTTACGTTAGGGCCATTGGGTGGTACATTGATGAGTATGGAATTGCCCAGATTTCTATAAATCTGACAAATTATAAAAAGACTCCCCTCTGGAAAGTCTTTGAAACCTGCGTGGAGGAAGCCCAGAAGGAGGGGCTCCGGGTCACAGGAAGTGAAATAGTAGGCCTTGTTCCAAAAGATGCCCTATTAGAAGTAGGTAGATACTATTTAAAAAAGCAGGGTAAAAATACTGGAATCCCTGAAAAGGAAATTATCCATATTGCGATAAAATCGCTCGGACTCAACGATGTTGCAAAGTTTGAGCCTGAGAAAAAGATCATTGAATATCTCCTTGAAAATCCAGAGAAATCTAAACTCCAGAATATGACTCTTCGTGAATTCGCCGATGAACTCTCCACCGATTCTCCAGCCCCTGGAGGTGGTAGCGTTTCTGCTTTATCCGGTGCCCTTTCCGCAGCCCTTACCTCAATGGTCGCAAATCTTACCCACGGAAAAAAGGGCTATGAGGATGTAAAGGATTTAATGGAAGAAGTGTCCAACGAAGCTCAGACATTAAAGGACACACTGATTAGAATCATCGATGAAGACACCCAGGCCTTCAATAGAGTAATGTCCGCCTTTTCTTTACCCAAAAAGACTGAGGAAGAAATAAAAATAAGGGATGTGGCCATTGAAAAGGCAAGTCAGGAAGCCACTTTAGTACCTCTAAAAGTGATGGAACTTAGCGAAAAGCTCGTTGAGATCGCAAAGAAAATCGCAGAAAAGGGGAACAAGAATGCACTGAGCGATGCTGGATGTGCGCTGATTCAGGCAAGAAGCGCCTGTGAAGGGGCATACCTCAACGTCATGATAAACCTGAAAAGCCTTAAGGACGAAAACTTTAAAAAAGAAGTCTCAAGGAAGGCCGAAAGCATACTGATGAGTGTAAGAAAAGAGGTTGAAGAAAATCTAAAAAAGATAGAGGAAACCCTGAAGAGTTAATAGCGCAAAAAATTTCACATCTTTTTCAATTTCTAACAAGATTTCCGACTTCACTGTGTGAAATGTAGAATTTTACCCGATGAAAATAAAAGAGCTCCCTGAAGAAGCAAGACCAAGAGAGAAACTAATATCACTCGGCCCTTCTTCGCTCAAAAACTATGAGCTCCTTGCCTGTGTCTTAGGAAAAGGGACTGTAAAAGAAGATGTCATCACGCTTTCTAAAAGGATTATAGAGCAATACGGAAACAGTCTGTTTTTACAAAATTTTAGAGTTAGAGACCTCCAGGAGTTATTCGAAATAGGGTTTGTTCAAGCATGCCAGATCACCGCTATGATTGAACTCTCGAGGCGACTTTTTAAGGAAAAATCGACAAACCAATTTTTAAAACCTCAGGATGTGTTTGAATACTGTAAGAACATGCAATTTTTGAAAAAGGAGCACTTGAGAGGGCTGTTCTTAGACGTAAAAAATAAGCTTTTGAGAGATGAGCTAATTTCGGTCGGCACTGTGGATAGAACTCTTTCCCATCCTCGGGAGATTTTCCGTCCCGCCATAGAGGTTTCCGCCGTTTCCTTTATTCTCGTTCATAACCATCCGTCCGGCGATCCCACCCCCTCGGTGGAGGACATTGAATTTACAAAGAAAATTAAACAGGTTTCCGAAATCATGGAAATTGATTTCCTCGATCATATCATCATCGGTGACAACATCTTCGTGAGTTTAAAGGAGCTACTCAAGCTCTAAAACTTTGTAAATTCAGACCTTAGATTTTAAAATTTTCCTATGAAGAGATTGTGGGCGCCCTGGCGCATGGAATACATAAGAGTTGCAAATAAAACGAAGGGATGCATTTTTTGCGAAAGAAACCAATTTGTTTTAAAAGAAACTCCTCATGCCTTTGCAATGCTAAATCTCTTCCCTTACAGTCCAGGCCACTTTATGGTGGCCCCCAAAAGGCACATTAAAGATACAACGGAGCTAACCCTCGACGAAATTAAAGAGATCTTTGAACTGATAAACCTTGGAATTGAGGCACTGAAGAAAGAGGCAAGCCCCGATGGTTTCAACATTGGAGCAAACATCGGGAAAGTGGCCGGTGCAGGATTTGAAGGGCATCTTCATTTTCACATAGTCCCAAGATGGAATGGCGATACCAACTTTATGCCCCTAGTAGGGGAAGTGAGGGTCGTTCCTGAAGGGATAGAAAAAACCTATGAAAAACTTAAAAAATACTTTGAAAGCGAGGAATAAACATGCCTTTTGCCACCGTTGAAGAAGCCATTGAAGATATCAGGCAAGGTAAAATTGTAATCGTCGTTGACGACGAAGATAGAGAAAATGAGGGCGATTTTGTCGTAGCAGCGGAAAGAGTCACTCCCGAACATATCAATTTTATGACAAAGGAAGGAAGGGGACTCGTTTGCTTGGCATTACCCGAAGACAGATTCCACGAACTGGAATTGGACCTGCCCATTTCAAACACCTCAAAACATGGAACCAACTTCGGAATCCCAATAGATGCTAAGGAAGGTACTACGACGGGAACCTCTGCCTTTGACAGAGCTTTAACCATCAGATTTGCCATTGATAAAACTAAAAAGGCGGATGATTTTGCAAAACCCGGACACGTTTATACCCTAATGGCTAAAAATGGCGGAGTTTTAAGAAGGGCAGGGCACACTGAGGCCTCCGTTGATCTGGCAAGGTTAGCAGGTCTTTACCCTGCCGGAGTAATTTGCGAGATTATGGATGAAGACGGCAGTATGATGAGGTTGCCTAAACTGGAAAAACTGGCAGAGAAATATAACCTGAAGATTATAACGGTAAAGGATATCATTGCCTACAGGATGAGGCACGAAAAATTGGTAGAAAAAATCGCAGATGCCAATTTACCAACCAAGTGGGGACAATTCCGCATCGTAGGATATAAAGACAAATTGACGGGGGAAGTCCATGTTGCCCTTGTTAAGGGAAACATAAAGGAAAAAGACAGTGTATTAGTTAGGGTTCACTCAGAGTGCTTGACGGGTGACGTTTTTGGATCTTATCGATGCGATTGCGGCGATCAGCTACACAAAGCAATGGAAATGATAAACAATGAAGGCACCGGTGTTCTCCTTTATATGAGACAGGAAGGCAGAGGAATAGGTCTTGAGAACAAACTAAAAGCCTACCAGCTTCAAGATCAGGGTTACGACACCGTTGAAGCAAACGAAAAACTTGGTTTCCCTGCAGATTTAAGAGATTATGGCATAGGGGCGCAGATCCTTGTAGACCTTGGCCTTAAAAACATCAGATTGATGACCAACAACCCTAAAAAAATCGTAGGGCTTGAAGGCTTTGGCTTAAAGGTTGTTGAGAGAGTTCCAATCGTTATAAAGCCAAGGCCTGAAAACCTGAGATATCTTATGGTAAAAAAAGAAAAGTTAGGGCACCTCTTCAATGAAGAGGATTTCGAAATAACAGGAGAGTAAAAATGGAATACATTGGTGAAATTTCGGGAAAGGGAAAAAAAGTGGCCATAGTGGTCTCAAGATTCAACGAATTTGTGACGGAAAGGCTTGTAAAAGAGGCCGTTGAAGAACTGATTCAGAACGGAGTAGAAAAGAACGACATCGACGTTTACAAAGTACCGGGGTCCTTCGAAATCACCGTTGTAATAAAGAGATTGCTGGAAAAGAAAAAATATCACGGTATATTAGCCCTCGGTGCGGTCATAAGAGGCGACACACCCCACTTTGAGTACGTGGCCGGCGAAGTTACAAGGGGAATTGGAAGATTAACCCTCGACTATGGAATCCCCATTGCCTTTGGAATCATTACAGCCGACACTATGGATGACGCCATTGAGAGGGCAGGAGGAAAGAAAGGTAACAAAGGAAGGGATTCGGCAAGGGCGCTTCTCGAAATCCTTGGACTCTTAGAAAAAGCCCAGCTTTAATGATAAAAGAAGGGGATTTTGTTATTCTCCACGGTGGGCGGAAGGCCCACTATTTTCTTCAATACAAACCAGGCCTAAAATTTTCCTCCCACCTCGGAGAAATTATTCTAAAAGAGGGACTTAAATACGGGGATGCCATTGAGTCCCATACAGGTCACAAATTTCTGGTATTGAAACCCTCCACCTCCGACCTGATTCTAAACATTAAGAGAAAAACCACAATTATGTATCCCAAGGATATCGGTTATCTAATCCTTGAAACAGGGCTGAGAGAGGGTTCCATCGTGGCTGAAGTGGGTTCTGGTTCTGGCGGATTAACGGTGGTTCTTGCCAGCATAGTCGGCGACAGAGGCAGAGTATACTCCTTCGAAAGGCGGGAAGAGTTCCACAAACTGGCAAAGGAAAACACTGAAAAATATGGACTTTCCGAAAGGGTGACCTTTTTTCTTAGAGATGTAGCAAAAGAGGGGTTCGGAGTAACCGAATTAGATATCATTTTTGTAGATGTCCCTGAACCTTGGGAAATTGTTAGGTGGGCTAAGGAATCTTTAAAAGGAGGTGGATTCTGGGCTTCCCTCTCACCAAACCTTGAACAGGTTCAAAAAACGGTATTCGAACTTTCAAATCACAATTTTGCCCTGATAAAGACCGTTGAAATTCTTGAGAGGGAGATCCTTGTGAGAGAAGTGGGCACAAGGCCAAAAGAGATTATGATCTCCCACACCGGCTACCTAACCGTCGCAAGAAAGGTAAATCTCTAACCCCGCCTTTCGAGGAAAAGTTTATATAAACACAAAGTAAAGCCAATTAATCCTTACTCTACTGCTTCAAATTCACAAGCTCAACTAAGATAATTACCCTTTAAAATTCCGTCTTGGAAGTGAAATTAAAACCTTTAACTAAAAGCGCGGGCATATACATAGCAAAACTTGCCTCTTCGCCCACAACCCTCTTGCCTTTTCCTATGTCGATGAGACTTGCCAAAACGCGAGCTGGGGACTCGTTGAATCTAAGGTTCTTAACAGGATACTTAATCTCGCCCTTTTCAATATAGAAAAGGCCATCCCTCGTCATACCCGTTATAGTTATACTCTTTCTGTCAACGTAACGGATGTACCAGAACCTCGTAACCAGGAGCCCTTTCTCCACCTGTTTAACGAGATCATTAACTGATTTTTGAGAGTCTTCGAAAATCATCGCAAAGGGACGACCTGTTGGTTTTTTATTTTGCTTCATAGCCCAATAGCGGTCATAGTAAAGATTCTCCAGCACGCCTCTTTTTATCCAGTCTATCCTTCTAAGTAAAAGACCGTCACTATCAAAGGGAATGGAAGGATTTAAAGGAGACATGGGATCTGAGTACATGTTCACCCTTTCGTCGAAGATCTTCTGACCAAGTTTACCCGAGAAATAGGTGATCCCCTCATCTGCTCCCCTTGCATCCATCGTCCACAACATAAAAACAAGAAAGTCCGCAACGGCAAGAGGTTCCAGAACCACATCGTACTGGCCTGGTTCTAAGTCCCTCGGATTCTGACCTAAAAGGGCCTTCTCCTTTGCAATCTTGTAAATTTCTTGAGGCACAAGATTTTTCACATCTTCCTGCTGATCACTCGCATATCCAGAAGAAGTCTCCGTTTGAACGGTGTTTGAAAAACTGGCCATTGTCGTCTCGTAATAAGCCTCAAGGCCATTGGAATTAAAAACCCCATATTGGTAGAGGCCATTGGTAAAGAGCCCTGCTACTTTTAGATTACTCCTTTTCGCATCCTCAAAGATCTCTTTTAAAATCTCCGCCTTGCTCTTTGGAGAGAGTTCTTCTGTCTCTTTAAAGGCTCGGGAGATAAGAGGTATATCCTGTTTTTCCACCGGTGGAACATACTCGGGGTCCTCTACACTACTCTTTGCAATGTCCATAGCCCTTGAGAGAATTTCGCCAACCTTAAGGTCCTCATTTAGGGTTACCTGGACCGCTCCTGTCTTTTTTCCAAGATGGACATTAAGGGTCAACTGAGTAATATCCTTTGCCATATTCTGGGTAATTCTTGACTCGCCAAACCGGGTATTATCCTCCTTTAAGCGGTAAAAAAAGACCTCTGTATGGTCTGCCCTTGAATTTTCAATGATCTTCCTTGCCACATCTCTAAATTTTTCCATCATATTCTACCCCTCCCCACTTTTACATTTCTAAACCTGGCATAAGGTGCACCGTTGGTCATCTGGGCGCTCTGAGTGGGTTCGCCCTTTCCACAGGTTAGGAACCCCCTTGGTTCCCAGAACCTTTCGTCGGTGACACCATCCATGGAATTCCAGAACTGGGGTGTAATAGATTGATAAATTACATTTTTCAAAACCCTACCTTTTTTACCGTCTTTGATTTCGTAGAACATATCACCACCAAACTGGAAGTTAAGCCTCATCTGGTCTATGGAAAAACTTCCCCTTCCTTCGATGTAGATCCCTTTTTTAACACCCGCTATAAGGTCTTCAGGGGTTACTGGATCTTCGCCTAGCATGAGACAGAGATTGGGAATTCGGTTTATAGGGAAAGAGGCGAAGCTATCAGCCCTTGCAGAGCCCCTTGATCTCGGAAAGCCAAGAATCGAGGCAACTTCCCTTGTGGAACTGTAGTCCACTAAGATACCTTCTTTGATTATAAACCATTTCTGGCACTCAACCCCCTCATCGTCATAACCTGTGGTGGCAAGACCCCCAGGCAATGTATTATCAGCAATGAAGTTAACAAGGGGGGAGCCGTATCTAAAATTGCCGAGTTTTTCAGGTGTCGCAAAGCTTCTTCCAGCGTAGTTGGCCTCATAACCCAGCACCCTATCGAGCTCTGTTGGATGGCCAACAGATTCGTGGATCGTTAGAGAAAGGTGCGCAGGGTCAAGAACAAGGTCCATTATACCCTCATCAGGTTCATCGGCGTAGAGTTTCATAACCGCTTCATTTGCAATCCTTTCAGCATTATCCAAAAGTCCAAGACTTTTAATATGCTCATATCCCTTGTTGAGTGGATAATCTTGAAAACTGCGGGATTGGGAATCGTTGTTTCCAACTGCAAAAGCGGTATAGCCCGCATTGGATGTAAAAATGGTAGTCTCAATTAAAGAACCCTCGGTGGAGGCGAAGACCTGGTCTCTCCTGCGGAATTCCATGTGGGAAAAGGTTTTAACAATGCCTTTAACCTTTAGCATCCTTTCATTAATCCGGTAAAGTAGGTCAATCTGCTCTTCCAAAGGGACTGAAAACGGGTCAATTTCAATGGGGGTAACGTATTTGTCGATATGTACCGGTTCCGGTGCGAGTTTGACCTTGTAATCCCCCCTTACCATGCTGGATGCCTTAGCAATTTCAATAGCCCTTTTAAGGACTGCCTCGATCTCATCCTTTGTTACCTTTGTAGAAGAAGCAAATCCCCACGCCCCATCGTAGAGTACCCTTATTCCCAATCCGAATCTTTCCTCATCCACAATGGCCTTGGGACTGAGATCCTGGAAAAAGAGATCTCGAATGCGATAACGGCCGATTCTTATATCGGCATACTCAATCTTTTCGCTTTTCGCTATATCCTGAAAATATTGTGCCAACTCTTTCATAAACCCTCCTGCACTATTTATATAGTTCACAATGCGAACAATCAAATTTTGGCAGGACACGTTAGAAATACGAACAACTGGATTTATCATATTGTGCAGTGAAAAAGAGACTCGGCTTGCGAATCTCAACCACCTTTAGGTCCCTCAAATATTACAATTTCCGACTCTACTTAATCGGTCAATCCATTTCCCTCATCGGAACTTGGATGCAAAGGGTAACAGTGCCATGGGTAGTTTATAGATTAACTGGCTCTTCCCTTCTCCTTGGAGTTTCGGGGTTTGCCAGCCAGCTTCCCACCTTTCTCTTTGCACCCTTTGCAGGGACCATAGTTGACAGAGTAAATCGATACAAATTGCTCTTCATTACCCAGAGCATTGCAATGGCTCAGGCCCTTGCCCTGTATAGTCTCTATGTAACTCACCACATAAGCGTACCCCTTATAATTTTTCTCAATACGATCCTCGGCACGGTCAATGCCTTTGATATGCCCGCAAGACAATCCCTCCTTGTTTATCTCGTGGAAGGGAAGGAAGACCTGAACAACGCCATTGCCCTAAATTCTTCGATGGTAAATTTGGCAAGACTTGTGGGACCCTCCATAGCAGGAATTATCATTTCCATAAAAGGAGAGGCTACCTGTTTCCTCATTAACGCTATAAGCTACCTATTCGTAATAGTGTGTCTAATTTTGATGAAACTCAATCTCCCTGAAACCCAAAGGACATCCCAGCATATCATTGAGGACCTAAAAGAAGGAATCTCTTATATTAGACAAAACAGTACCCTCTCCCATGTGATTGTCCTTCTTGCCATTGTAAGCCTGATCGGGATGCCCTATACCGTTTTGTTACCTGTTTATGCGAAAGAGGTCCTAAGAGGCGGCGCCCACACCTATGGATTCTTAATGGGATGCTTAGGTGCGGGTGCCTTAGTAGGGGCACTTTCTATGGCTTCAAGGAAAAGCGTTAAAGGGATCGGCAAAACAATTCCTTACGCCTGCTTGACCTTTGGCAGTGCCTTGATTTTCGTTTCCTTTGCAAGCAAATTTTACATTGCAGCCGTGTTAATAGCCATAGCCGGTTTTGGAATGGTTTCAGAGACGATCACCAGCAATACCGTTTTGCAGATAACAACAGAAGAGAAAAAGAGAGGAAGGGTTATGAGCTTCTATACCCTCGCCTTTAACGGTATGACACCCTTTGGAAGCCTCCTTGCAGGATGGTTATCCCAGAACTTCGGGGTCAGAAAAGCCTTCTTAATCAGCGGACTTGTGCTGATTGCTGGAGGGCTTTTCTTTTACAGTAAAATGAAAGATTTCAAGGAAAAAGAGTACTTTTAAAGGATTTAGACCCTTTAGAAAATTTAACGGCCCTCAGATTTTTTGCCCCTTCCCATAAAAGTTAAATTGCTCGTAGTCCTAACATTTCCCGCCTCATCCACATAAAATTCACCGCCATATGGATCCTTAGGAATGGAACTCAAGAAACCAGTTTTAACAAGCTCCTGAAGATTTACTGGATTCCTTCCCATTTTTTCCCTGAAAGCCTCAACCGCTTTCTCGATAGTGTAAATTGCTTCAAGGGTCTCCAGCCTTATTTTAAGGTTCTTCCTCCAGCCCTCATCCCTTGTGTTTTCTAACATGTTCTTTACAATAGCGATGGCCATTTCCGTCCTTCCAGAAGCGTAGAGTAACTTTGCTGCAAGATGGGCATAAAAAGGTCTTCCAGAGAGTTCACTGGCTTTTATAAGATAATAAGCACCCTGTACCGAATCCTTCAAAAAGTAGAAATAATTGAATCCAAGGTAAAGGTAGAAAATCCACCTCTGGGGATAATACTCTATACCCTTCTTAAGAAATCTGTTAGCCGTTTCGACATCATTGAAGTCCCAGGCAAGGTATCCATTGGCAATGTAGTAAATATCGTAGTAGTAAGGGCAAAGTCTTGTAACAACCTCGGTGGTTCTCACAATAGGATCTTTGGCAAAGGTGGGTACGCTTAAATATTTTTCCGAAAGTTTTCCCAAATACACCCTCAATGAAAGGGTATAATAGAAGGCTTTTAAGAAGCCAAACTCAAAACTCGACCACTTTTCAAAACCAGGGCGCGCGTAGAGCCTGAAGCTTTCCGACTCTTCACTTTTAAAGTGGCTCCTCACCTTCGTATCAAAGATGAAGTTTACAAAAACCAACGAGGCTAAAAGGATTAGAAGGCTGAAAATCCAGGTCTTTCTCTTCATTTCAATTTACAGTATCTCTTTTCTTTCAAAAAGAACCACGGCAAGGCAAAGAACGACAAGGCCGTAAAGGATACCGTAAACAGCTGACAGTGCAAGGAAAGTAGGATTTATCCCCACATTGTAAATGAAATTAGTCTTTAAATCAAAGAGAGCGAGATTGGGGAAAAGATAGCGCGCAATGTTTATAATTACCTTAGAAAATGCAGGCATATTCGTTCCCATTCGCGTTCTGAGAAATTCCGAAACTTCGTCAATTGTATGACCAACAACGTAAGTTCCAACTACACCAAACATTGAGACAACTGCCCTTGATGTGAGAGAAATAAAGAAGAGAGCAAAGGCCACAAGGATCTGAATTTCAATAAGGAGAAAAACACCGTAAAGAAAGTAATACCCAGCGTAGAAAGGAGCATCGGGCCTTACCCTGGAAAAATAATAGATAAATGGGAAAAGCAGGACAAGAACAAGGTAAATCAAAAAGGCTGAAAAGGCAAAAAAGCCCACATATCTTCCAACTATATAATCCTTCCGCCTAATGGGAAGGGAAATCACATATTGCAGTGTCTTTCTCTCAAGGTCAGTCTGGATTAAGCCCAAAATCAGAAAGAGCAGAAGAATTAAAACCACAGAATTAGCAAAGGAAAGGGCAAATCCCGTCAGTATCCGAGGTATTTCAAACATCGTAAAACTGTAGAGCACAGGCATTCCAACCATTGCAAGAAGAAGGAGTACAAGGATTATGTAAAAACTCCTCTCCCTCAGAGCCTGCTTAAAGGTGATTTTGGCAATTTCACGAGCTCGCTTCATAGTCCTCTAAGGTCTTGATAAACTCCTCCTCAAGACTCTCCACCTCTTTGGTTTCAACAAACTTAAGAATTTTTCCCCTATGGATGATACAAACCCTATCGCAGATCTTCTCAATATCCTCAAGGATGTGAGAGGTGAAAAAGATGGTGGCTCCATTATCTAACGCCTCGGCAATCAGGTCTCTCGCCATCTTTCTTCCAAGGGGATCAAGACCGTTCAAGGGTTCGTCGAGGATGACAAGTTCGGGATTTCCAATAAATGCCTGGGCAAGGCCAAGCCTCTGTACCATACCGCGAGAATACTTTTTAATAAGCTTTCCACCATCCTTTTCAAGACCTACTTTAAAAAGCCATTTCTCTATTTCTTCCCTGAGCCTCCTTCCTGAAAGTCCCCTCAGCCTGCCAACCCAATCGAGAAGTTCAACCCCATTTAAGTTTTCATAAAAATTTGGGCTTTCCGGCAAATAAGACAATCTTCTTTTAACTTCCTCATCAAAAGGCGACTTTCCAAAAACCTTGACTTCCCCTCTGTCGGGAAAAATAAGACCGAGAATAATTTTAATCGTGGTACTTTTTCCAGCACCATTAAGGCCAATAAGACCAAAGGATTTATTTTTTTCAATTTCAAAAGATATGTCTTCTAAAGCTCTGAAGGGCCTTTCGAAGAGTTCACCTTTATAAGTCTTGTAAATTCCCTTAAGTTCAAGAACTTTATCGGACATTCCAGGTATTGTCAAAATCTACGGTTCCCAAGTTAGGGGTAGGTACCGTTACATCGTCCGTGTGCCCTATATATTGCCTGTCTTTCTTGTAAAACAGTAATGGGCTGTCGGAGTCAACTCCGTAATAAGAATCACCACCAACGTGCTTTGCAATCACGATATAAGTTATCCTTCTCGCGTCTGTAACATATGAGATGTAAACCTTTGTGCTTGTTGAAAAGCTAACACTATCATCAGGAGCCTCAGGAAGGTTAAAGGTTACTAAACCCGTTGCCATGTTTCTTTCACTCAAAGGATAATGTTGATGTCCCGCATAGACAAGTTCCAGAAAGGTTCTGAAATTGGAAATATCTGCCTCAGCAGTGGAGTTGAAGGCTTTGATACGGTTATTCCAGTAATATGGAATAGCAATGGTTGCAAGGATAGAGATAATGGCAATTACGACAATAACTTCAATTAATGAAAAGCCTTTTTTCATATACAAAATAAAGGGGTCCCCGAAGGGGACCCCTTCTGAATGAGACTGACGGCAATATTTACTGCAGCGTCCAAGGGTTGGTAAAATCGTTTTGCTGAGGAACTGAAGCGGGGCATGCTTGTGGCATTTGTTGTCCTACATACGCAGAGCTTCTCACAAAGAAGATGCCCTGGACATCGGAGTCAGCTCCCCATTCTGTATCACCTTGCAAATGTTTTGTGGTCATAGTATATGAAGAATTGGCAGGATAAGAGCCTGCTGCGTTAGTATTTGCAGAGAAATAGACATTAGTCGAAGTAGTAAAAGTCTCTTGAGCATTTTGATTACCAGTAAGCGTGAGTGTAATTGTACCAGTAGAAACACTAACGTTATCTGGATAACGCTGCCAGTCTGCAAAGAATGCCTCATAAGTTGTCCTTGCATTTCTTAGGTCGCTCTCTGCAGCGCCATTGTATGCTCTGATTCTGTATCTTGCGAACTGTGGTATAGCGATGGCGGCGAGGATCGCTATGATAGCGATCACAATGAGTAGCTCTATTAGTGTGAAGCCTTTACGCCTCATATTTTGTACCTCCTGTTTAAGGTTTTGTACTTTTCTATCTGCAAAAATTGTGCCAAAGCAAAACCCTTTATTTTCAATGTTTTTTACAGCCCGATTTTTTGCATTTTGCAAATTGTTTTGCAAAATGCAATTATTTTCCTTCATATCCTATCTCCTTTAACTTCCTGTAAAGGGTTGAGAGATCGATGCCGAGGATGTTAGCCGCCTCCCTTTTATTGTAACCCGTAGATCTTAACACATTTAAAATGTGCTCCCTTTCTACCTCCTTTAAGCTTTTAACTCTTCCAACTTCTGCAGGTTTTACAAGGAGTTTTTTTACATCTTCGACCCTTATCACTCTCCCCTCTTCCGCGATTATAACCAGTTGTTCAACAAGGTGCTCCAATTCCCTTACGTTGCCAGGCCAATCATAAGATTCAAGGAGTGTAATTACGTCGTCGTCCACCTTTATTTTCTTACCGTATTTCTTAGAGAATCTGTTTAAAAAATAGTTGAACAAGAGGCCGATATCCTCCCTTCTCTCCCTCAAAGGTGGAAGGTGAATAGTCATAACATTCAGTCTGTAATAAAGGTCTTCACGGAATTTTCCCTCCTTGACGAGTTTAAGCAAATCCCTGTTAGTGGCAGCGATGATTCTAACATCAACTTTCTCCTCCTTCGTAGCACCTAAGGGAGTTATCACCTTAAAATCGAGAACCCTTAATAGTTTGGCCTGTAACTTTGGGGAGGCTTCGGAGATCTCATCCAGGAATAAAGTTCCTCCCTCAGCTACTTTGAAAAGACCATCTTTATCGGAGAAAGCACCGGTAAAAGCCCCCTTTTTGTAACCGAAAAGTTCACTTTCCACCAGTTCCTCGGGCATTGCCGCCATATTAATTGCGATGAAGGGCTTCTCCTTTCTTGGAGAATTATAGTGAATTGCCCTTGCTACCAGTTCCTTCCCGGTGCCCGTTTCCCCGTAAATAAGGCAAGTAGTATCGTAAGGTGCAATCTGCTTAATCTTATCAAGAACCTCCAGTAAAGGCTTTGACTTGCCAACTATTTCATACTCTTTTAAAAACTGAATCTCCTCTTTGAGACGAACATTCTCTTCCTTCAGGGACAGGAATCTTTCCGCACGATTCAACGCCGCTTCAAGGTCCTGGAGTTTAAAGGGCTTAAGTAAAAAATCATCAGCCCTTCTCCTTATTGCTTCGATGGCAGAATCAAGAGTCCCGTAGGCAGTTATTAGAATTACATAGATCTCCGGATTAGCCTTCTTAATTTCACTCAGAAGGTCCATCCCGCTCATTTCAGGCATCCTTAGATCCAGTATCGCAAGGTCAGGCACGATTTTTTCAAGCTCTTTAAGGGCATTCAATGGATTTTCAAAGGAAAAGACCTCATATCCAGAAGCAACAAGATACTTTTCTAAGCTAACAAGAATACCTTTATCGTCATCCACGACCAATACTCTTCTCATAGAATGCCAAACTCCAGGACTACATCCGTTCCCTTTCCCCTAAGGGAGTGGATCAAAAGATTTCCCTTGTGAGCCTTCATTATCCTCTCACAGATAGCAAGTCCAAACCCCGTTCCACCCTTTTTCGTAGAAAAAAAGAGCTCCTTAGCCCTCTTGAGGGTCTCACTCTCCATACCGGTGCCGTAGTCCCTCACGATAACCGTTGGACCTTTCGCAGTGTAAAGATAACCATCCACGAGTTCCATTGTTTCCTGAGGCCTTAAGAAGAAAACATCTATATACTCCCTTGTATCTGCCTCTATACTATTACGAAAAAGATTGAGGAAAAGTTCCTCTAACTTTGTGCCATCGGCCATTATGATAAAGTCGGGTGGCACATAGTTTCTAAGGTTGTAATTACCTTGATAGAGCTTTACCACATTATCGAACGCCCTATTTATAACCTCGGCAACCTTTACTTCCGAAATCCTGAGTTCAGGAATTTTTGCATATTCCAAAAAACGATTTACTACTTCCGAAAGTCTCTCGGCATCGTACATGACACTTTTTAAAAGTTGCTCATCGGGATTGACTTTCTTTGACAATATAAGCTCCATCGCCATATTGATAGCCTGGACTGGATTACGAATTTCATGGGCAAGATTGGCCGAAAGTTCACCGAGGAAGGCAAGCCTTTCCAGTTCCTTTCTCTCCTCTTCAAGTTTCTTCACCTCACTTAAATCCTGAAATACCACCGTCCTCGTGCCATCATCAAGAATCTTTACTGAATAACCGAGGGTTTTCTTTCCTACTTTAACTTCGCTTCTTAGAGTTGAAGGCTCCTCTAAAACAAAGCGAAGAAACTCTGACAATTCCTCTTCGGTCAAAATCTCTTTTGCGCTTCTGTTGGCGAAAAGGGTATCTCCTCTTGGTGAAACTGTTAAAATCCCGCTGGGTACGGTGTTTAAAATCTCTTCACTGGAAAGACGATACTTTATAAAATCCCTTTCCTGCCGTTTTAGAAGATTACTGAAATAAAGGGTAACACCCGTTAAAGAGGCAAAGATCAAAGTATAAACCAGGAAATAGGTCAGATGCTTGGTAAAGGGAGAAGGCATTATGAAAAACTGCTCCCCCGGGACACGATATTGAAATTGGGTCAAAAGATAAAGCAAAAAAAGGGCAATAAGTGTTTGAACTACCCCCCCTCTTAACCCCTGAAAATAAACTACAAACACTAAAGGCAGCACAAAGAGGAAAGTGATCCTCGACTCGATTCCCCCTGTAGCGATAGACATAATTGTTATTACAATATCGAAGAGAATTAGGGAAATCCAGAAGGGCAAAGCGGTCTTCCTCGGGAATGCAAAGTACAAAATCAGATTGAGCAGTATCGTAAGAAAAGAAATAGCTAAGAATAGTTTGATTACTGGCTCAATACCGATGCCTTTCAAATAGATAAGGGCAGCTAAGGATATGAACAATACTACAAAAGAATTAACGCTTAAAAAATACCTTAGTTCTCGCCTTCCAAGCAAGTTATTTTATTGTACCTGCGAGACCGAAAATAGGCAGGTACATTGCAATGAGCATCCCGCCGACGAAAACACCGATAATAACGATCATTAACGGCTCAATGGTTGACGCCAATGTTGCTACTGCCGTATCAACTTCATCCTCATAAAAGTCTGCGATCTTAGACAACATCTCTCCAAGCCTTCCACTCTCTTCTCCAACGGAGATTAGGTGTACTACAAGGGGAGGAAAAATGCCCACCTCTTGAATAGGCTTTGTTATCGTCTCACCTGCTGTGATCTTTTGCGCCACCTTTTCCAATCCCTTTTCCAGAACCTTGTTTCCACTTGCTTTACCTGTAATCTTTAAACTCTGCAAAATCTCCACACCACTGGATATAAGAATGGAAAAGGTCCGCGCAAAACGAGCAACAGCTACTTTCTTAATTAGAGGGCCGAAGATGATTACCCTCATAAGAAAGTTATCCCAAACGAATTTACCTTGTTCAGTGCGAATAAACCGCCTGAGAATTATAATTGCAGCAACAATTGCGCCCAAAATGATTAGGAAATACCTCTGTAAGAATTTACTCAGTCCAATTACAAAAAGAGTAGGGCCTGGTAACTTTGCACCCACTTCCTCGTACATTTTTGCGAAAGAAGGTATAACAAAGAGCAACATTGCAGTAGAGACCACGATCAGAACTAAGAAAACCACCGCCGGATAAGCCATAGCAGAAACTACTTTTCTCTTTATGGCATCCATCTTCTCATAGAAGGTTGCCGCCTGCTTTAGCGTATTCACAAGCTGACCGGATTGTTCACCCACGGTAACCATCTGAACAATTAAATCAGGGAATATCTTGGGATGCTCTTTCAAAGCCTCACCAAGGCTCTTACCGCCTTCTACATCCCGCTTCACCTTGAGTATCGCATCTCGTAACTTTCTCTTTTCTGTCTGCTCACTAAGAATTTCAAGGGCACGGGTCAAGGAAACTCCCGATTCAATCATAACTGCAAACTGTCTGCAAAAGATCGCTAAATCTTTAAAGCCCGGCTTTCCTCCGAAGGGCAAGCTGAAGCCTCTTCTTTCCTCCTCAATTTTAACAACTATTAGACCGATATTCCTGAGCCTTGCTACTACTTCGTCACTGCTTCTGGCATTTACCACGCCCGTTCTTATCTTTCCCTCCTTATCTTTTGCAGTATATATAAAACGTGCCATAAAAAACCTCCTTTTATCTTCCTGCTCTGGGTACCGTACTTACCATCTTTTTCAATTCCTCAGGTCGAGGCGAGGCAAGTAACGCAGTCTGGAGAGTTATAAGACCCTGCATAAACAAACTTGCTAAGGACATATTCATTGTCTGCATTCCGAAGGCCTGGCTTGACTGCATAATACTGTACATCTCGTGAGTCCTGGATTCGCGGATGAGAGTTTGAACAGCAGGCGTAGCAAGCAACACTTCCGCTGCAAGCACCATCCCTTTTCCACCAGCCCTTGGAAGGAGCTTCTGAGAAATCACCGCTTCAAGCACACTGGCAAGTTGAACCCGCACCTGATCCTGCTGGTAAGGAGGAAATACATCAATGACTCTGTTCACCGATTCAATGGCGGTACCTGTGTGCAATGTTGCAAGGACTAAGTGGCCTGTTTCTGCGGCAATCAAGGCAGACTGAATAGTTTCAAGGTCTCTCATCTCACCCACCATTATCACATCAGGGTCTTGCCTTAGGACATATTTCAGAGCGGTGGCAAAAGATTTAGTATCCTGTCCCACTTCCCTCTGAGCAATCACCGCCTTTTTGTTTCTGTGAAGATACTCAATGGGGTCTTCAAGGGTTATAATATGGCAGGCCCTCATCTGGTTTATCCTATCAATCATCGCAGCGAGGGTTGTTGACTTGCCACTTCCCGTTGGACCCGTAACCAGGATCAGTCCTTTGTCCTTTTCAACTAAGGATTGGACCACTGGGGGCAAACCAAGGGATTCTAAGGGTGGTATTTTGAATGGAATCCTCCTTATTGCGCAGGCTACTGTACCCCTCTGGAAGAAGGCATTGCATCTAAACCTTGATAAACCCTCGATAGAGATTGCAAAATCAAGTTCCAGTTCATTCTCTAATTTTGCTCTCTGGCTTTCAGAAAGAAGGCTGTACACGAGATTTTTCACCTCAAGGGGTGTAAGGACCTTGTATCCTGAAGGTACAAGTGTCTTGTCGATTCGGAAATAGGGCTCTGCTCCTGCTGATAGATGCAAATCGGTTGCATTTCGCCTTACCATTTCTTCTAAAAGTTCTTTTATTGTAATATCGGGCATAAATTATCCCTCCATTGTTACCCTAATAACTTCCTCAAGGGAAGTTATTCCTCTCTGGAACTTGAGGAGGGCAGCTTCTCTCAAAGTCAACATGCCCTCCTCCCTTGCTTTTTCCCTAATTTCATGAATTGGACGCTGTTCAAGGATCATCTCCCTTATGGATGGAGTGACCAACATAACTTCGTAAATACCTTCTCTGCCTTTATATCTGGAGCCACGACAAACATCACAGTTCCCTTCACCCTCACCATATACAACCTTACCCGCCAGAAAACTGGGATCTAAGCCAACTAACCTAAGTTTTTCTGCATTGGGTTGAACAGGCCTCTTGCACTGCGGACAAAGTTTCCTAACCAAACGCTGAGCCATAACCAAGATCAACGAATCTGCAATGAGGTAAGGCGGAATCCCCATGTCCACAAGACGGGCAATGGTACTTGGGGCATCATTGGTATGCAAAGTAGAAAGCACTAAGTGACCCGTTAATGCCGCCTTAACTGCAATAGAGGCAGTCTCACTGTCGCGGATCTCACCCACCATTATGATATCTGGGTCTTGACGCAGGAAGGACCTCAGTGCCGCTGCAAAGGTTAGCCCAATCTCCTCCTTTACCTGAACCTGGTTTATTCCTTCAAACTCAAATTCTACTGGGTCTTCCGCGGTCATAATATTTACTTCTGGCTTGTTTAGAATAGAAAGGGCTGAATACAAAGTAGTAGTCTTACCGCTTCCCGTAGGACCAGTCACCAAGATCATGCCGTAAGGTCTTGTGATAGCATACTCAAACTTTTGCAAAGCATCGGGCTCAAAACCAAGCTTTTTAAGATCTAAGGTTAGACTGCTTTTATCAAGTATCCTTAAAACGACCTTCTCGCCATGCTTCACAGGAAGGGTAGAAACACGGAAATCAATAACCCTCCCCGCTTTATCCTTCATCTTGAGGTGACCATCTTGCGGCAATCTTCTCTCTTCAATTTTCAGATTAGACATGATCTTGATTACGGAAACGATACCCTTTGCATATTTGAGTGGAGGGGGTTCTACCTCCCTCAGTGTTCCGTCGATCCTGAATCTTATTCTCAATTTTTTCTCAAAGGGCTCGATATGGATATCACTGGCCCTTCTCTCAATAGCCTCCCTCAGAAGGGTCGTCACATAACGTTGAACCACAGAATCCTTTGCAATTACAGTAGTATCCACTTGCTCCTCTTCTTCTTTCTCCTCAACAAACTCTAACTCTTCAACTTCGGATTCTTCAGCAAGCTCCTTCACAATTTCCGATACCTCAGACTTCTCACCATAAGCTTTTACTATTAAATTTTGAATTTTTTCAGGGCTCATCAAAAGGGGTTCAACGCTAAAATTCGTTAAAAATCTCAAGTTATCAAGAACATCCCACTTTGTAGGGTCTGCCATTGCAACAAATAAAACTCTACCCTTTCTCTTCAATGGAAATACTTCGTTCTTTTCACAAAAATCCCGCGGCACTAACTGTACAAGGGTAGGATCTATTGGTTCCTCTCCCAGTTCTGCAATTTGCACCTTAAATTCTCTCGACAGAATTTTTAAAAGTTGTTCCTCTGTCATCAAACCCATTTCTTGAATCACTTTATACGGTGACTTATTGGTCCTCTTAACCTCTTCCCTGATCTTCATTGCTGTGGCTTCATCAATCAACCTATACTTCAACAGCACTGAAACTACTTTTCCTACATCCATCTCATTCACCTCCTAAAACCTATTTCATAAACTATATAAATTTAATTCAAAATCTGGTCACTGTCAAGAACAAGCCTTTTTTGATAAACACAGGCAAACGTTTAAAATTTTTCTATGACGCTTTTTGCCATCTTTTTCTTTTTGTTAGGACTTGCGGTCGGTAGCTTTCTTAATGTGGTCATTTACAGATTACCAAGGGGAATGTCAATAATTAAGCCACCTTCCCACTGTCCATCCTGCGGTAACAAAATCAAATTTTACGATAATATACCCTTGATTTCTTATGTCATTCTAAGGGGGAAATGCAGGTACTGCGGCGCTAAAATTTCACCTATCTATCCGGCAGTTGAGGGCTTAACAGGCATAGCCTTTTTACTCATTTATCTTAAATTCCATTTTAACACCCTCATTGCCCTCAAATTTATGATACTTACTGCACTCCTTGTTGCCATTTCTTTTATCGACTTTAAAGAAAAGGTCATCTTTGATAGCCTGACCCTACCGTGGATTGGCATTGGACTCCTACTTACCTTACTCCTTAAAGACATCCCCTTTCTAAATGTACTCCTCACCACGGTTATCTCGGGCTTTTTATTCTGGATTTTAAGACTCACTTTTTCCAGAGTTCTTAAAAGAGAAGCTATGGGCGAAGGAGACATCCTCCTCATCATGCTCATAAGCGCTTTTACGGGATTCAAAGGAGCCTATTTTTCTATGCTCTTTGGTTCGATTCTTGCACTCCTTGCGCATTTTATCTTCCCGGATAAAATAAAAGATGAGATACCCTTCGGCCCTTTCCTTTCTCTTGGCGCCTTTATCGGTATTTTTACCCTTTAAAAGGAGGAAATTATGGAAGGCAAGGTTTTAGCCTGTTGCATAGCAGACAAGAAGGGGGTACCAAAAAGGGAGGTTCCGGAAATAACACTCGTGGAGAACTTTGGGGTTTTAGGGGATATCCACGCAGGTGGCGAGAGACAGGTGAGTCTCCTTGCTAAAGAAAGTGTTGAAAAATCTGGGCTTAAGGTTCCACCAGGGGCCTTCGGTGAAAATATCCTCATAGAGGGAGTTAATTTAAGCGAAATCCAGATTGGAGACAAAATTATAATCGAAGACACACTCTTAGAGGTAACCCATAAGGGGAAAAAGTGCCACACAAAGTGTGCGATCTTTTACAAGACTGGTAAATGTATAATGCCTGTGGAAGGTGTCTTCGCGAAGGTTTTAAAGGGTGGTAAAATCAAAAAGGGAGCAGTGGTAAAGATTGAAAAGTAAAGCAAAATTCTTGTTCAGACTTCTGCTCTCTTTGAGCATCTTTGCTTTTGCGACCAATCAGGTCATTTATGGAGTTGAGAACCGGGACCTTATTATTCTCGTCATAGCCGCCATCATTGGATTAATTTTTGCGCAATATTCTATTTTAAACTTAACCTACCTCTTCGCTAAACATGAATTAGAGCCCATTAACGGTAAGCTTCTCATTAAAGTTGGCAACCTTGAAGCCTCTGTAGAACCTTCAAAAATCGCTATTTATAAAATCAAAAATATCGGCTTTCTCTTGCTAAAAGACGCCGATGTTAAGCTTTCTAAGTATCCATTCCTTGCAAACTTTATCATAAAATCGCCCTTCTTGTTCCACTTTTCCCTCTTCGGTTGTCACTCCTACCCCATGTTTTTTAGAGATAACAAGGCACTTGAGAAGTTTCGTGAAATAAATAGAAACATCTTTGGCGAAGAAATAGTGATAAGCGCCGAGCTACTAAGTTTAAAGGAAATCAGTGCCTTTCTTCAAGACCATACTCTTTGATTTTCAATCTCAGGGTATTCCTGTGAATTCCCAGAATTTCTGACGCCTTGGATAAATTCCAGTCCACAAGCTCAAGTACTCTTCGAATATGCTCTTTTTCAACATCCTTTAGTTTCATAGAGACAGATTCACCGATTTGAGGCAAAAAGAGGAGGTCTCTTGTAATAAATTCGCCCTTACTCAGCACGCAAGCTCTCTCAATCACATTTTGTAATTCTCTTACATTTCCAGGCCACTTATAAAGTAAAAGAGCGGACTGTGCCTCCTCGGTAAAACCTTTTATAGGCTTATTAAGCTCTCTGCTAAACTTCTTTAGAAAGTAATGGGCAAGGGGTATTATATCCTCCACCCTTTCCCTTAAAGGCGGAATTTTGATGTGAAAGACGTTAATTCTATAGTAGAGATCCTCCCTAAAAGCGCCCTCTTTGACCATTTTTTCAAGATCCCTGTTGGTTGCAAACAGATATCTTACATTGATCTTTTTCGTTTTCGTAGAACCAAGCCTTGTAACCTCTTTATCCTCAAGAACTCTTAGAAGCTTTGCCTGTAAAAGGGGAGACAGTTCACCGACTTCGTCTAAGAAAAGGGTACCGCCATCGGCAAGCTCTATCTTCCCGGGCTTTTCCGCCACAGCACCAGTAAAAGCCCCCTTCTCATAACCAAAAAGTTCTGCCTCTAACAGCGTCTCTGGTATCGCCGCGCAGGATATAGGCACAAAACTTCCAATCCTTCCCGAATGTTCGTGGATAAATCTTGCAAGCACCTCTTTCCCCGTTCCACTTTCACCAGTTATCAAAACAGAAGTATTGGCAGGGGCGACTTCTTTCGCCATCTCAATAATCTCTTTCATCGGTTTTGATTCTGCTATGATAGTTCCTTTTGAATACCTTATCTCACTCTCAACTTGCTCCAATTTTCGAATCAAGGCAAGTTTTTCATCAACGTGCTTCAACTTTAACAGAAGTTCCTCCAAATTCAGGGGCTTTAAAAGGTAGTCATAGGCACCTTTCTTCATTGCCTCCACTGCGCTGCTGACATCGCCATAGGCGGTAACAATAATAAATTCTACTCGAGGATTTAAAGCCTTAACCTTTTGAAGTAAATCAATACCACTCAAACCTGGCAGTCTTAAATCGGAAATTACCACATCCACAGAGTTTTTTTCTAAAAAATCAAAGGATTCTTCCGAAGACTCAAAATCAAAGACGATGTATCCCTTCTTCCTCAGAAAATCCGAGAGGATCCACCTCTCACTTTTATCGTCTTCAACAACGGCGATCCTTAGCATAAGGAATCCTCATAACTACTACTGTGCCACGGTTTTTCACACTCTTCAGAATTAATTCACCACCGTGGGCTTCTACCACCTTCCTCACGAAGAATAATCCAAAACCGGAACCCTTTGCCTTAGTTGTGTAAAAAGGATTACCCGCCTTCATTAACTCTTCTTTGCTCATCCCCACGCCGCTATCCCCAACGATAACATCTACAAACTCACCCTTCGAAACCAGCGCCACCTTAATTTCACCATTCTGTGAAACCGCCTCTATGGAATTTCTTATCAAGTTTCTCAATGCCTCTTTAAAACGAAATCTGTCTATTAAAATTCTCGGACAGGCCTTATAAACCGTTCTGAAAGCGATCTCCCGCGCCCTAAATTCAGCGAGGAACTCTGCAAGAATCTCTTCGACTATTTCGCAAAGATCAACGCACTCCCAGTTTATCCTTAGAGGCGCCATAATGGAGACAAAACGGTTTACAATTTCCTTAATCTTCTCTGTTTCCCTTGACAAAATGGATAGAAGCTCCCTCGATTCCATCTCAGGCTGGATTACAAATTCAGAACTTAGCCTTTGAACGATCATACTTATCGAATTGAGGGGATTCTTTATTTCATGAGCCACCTGGGCGGACATTTCTCCAAGGAGCTCGATCCTCTCGGCCCTCTCAACCTTTTCTTCAAAAACCGTGCTTTCTACAATTAACAAGGTTGCCACCCTTTTATTCTTGTCGGAAAGGACTGGGACTGCGGTATATCTGAGCTTTTTAAGGGTATCCTTCTTAACGTAAACTTCCAGGACCGGTAAATCGGGCAAGATTTCACTTAACTTTAATTCCCTCGCTTTCTGTTTTGAAACCCTCAAAATTCTATAAAACTCTTCATTGGCAAAGATGAGACTGTCATCCTTTGCAAAAATTGCCACCCCAAGGGGTACATTACTCAGAAGGGTGTCAAAGCTTGAAAGTTTGAGCTGAAGGCGTTTCCTTGAATAGATAAGAGAAAGCGCAATATAAAGGAGCACGAATAAAAGGAGATGAAGCAATGCGAGATTTCTTACAAAACCCTTATATGCTGAGGTGTAGTAAGACCTCGATATGCCAAGTCTAATAATGCCTTTGTAAATACCAGACAGTTCAAAAGGCATTGAAATTTCAAGTACTTCTTCTCCTGAAACCTTCACCACCCTGGAGTATGATTTCTTCCTTTCAAAGACTTTCTTAAGGGGAGGGTCTTCATCAATATCGCTTATATCCTCAGGCACCTTTACACCAAACCAGACCCCCTGCGTATCCTGGATTGCAAGATAGGCTATCTTCCTATCATTTTCTAGAGAATTCAAAAGCTCGCTCGTGCCGACGCTTAAACGACGATTCATTATATCTCCCCTTATCACATAAAAGACTGCGATCCTGTTTCCAATCCTAGAAGCGAGGTTGACGGAATAATCATTTTCGTAAGGGTAAAGATCCTGTTGGCTAAATACCTGTTTATCAAATCCAAGTAAGACCGAATCAGCCTTAGGATTTGGCGGAAAAGCATCTACCACGTTAAGATTTGCATCAAGGAACAATATACCGGAGATCTCTGTTACCTCTTTAAGCCATTTCAAATTCTGCAAATTAAAAGAGGGATTATCCGAAAGCCATTCTTCTGCCTTCAAAAGATTTTTTACCACATAAAATTCCTGTTCCTTCTGGGTCCTGATCACCGTCTGAAGCGAGGTGACAAGAACACTCCTCAAAGTCTTAACATCCTCAAAAACCACGTGATCCACACTACTCTTTAGAAACCGTAAATTCAACGAAAAGGAAAGGATCAATACAACAAAAGAAATGAGCAAAGCAACATAAAAATTCCGCTCTTTCATCGATTTAATGATAATTTACAAAAGGCGTAAAGGCAAAGGTAATTTTGTCTTTACAGCTGCATTATTATAAAATTTCAAAATGCGTAAGTTGATTGGGGTGATTGGACCTTCAGAACCTACCGAAGACGCGAAGGAATTTGCAGAGGAGTTGGGAAAACTTATAGCAAAGGAGGGATGGGTTTTACTCACGGGAGGGAAAGGTGGAGTAATGGAATATGCCTCAAAAGGCGCTAAGGAAGCCGGAGGGTTAACAGTGGGTATCCTCCCTGAGTCTAACAAAAATTTTGCAAACAGATACGTAGACATTGCTATAACTACAGGGATAGGGGAAGCCCGAAATATAATTTTAGTAAATTCTTCCGATGCTGTTGTCTCAGTAACCCTTTCGGCTGGGACACTCATAGAGATCGCAACAGCATCAAAAATTGGGAAAACTCTTCTGGGGTACAAAGTCCCTGAAATACCAGGAGTAGATTTGTTAAGGGTTTCATCTCCCGAAGAAGCAATTGAAATTTTGAAAAAATCTTTAAAGGAGTAAAAGTATGATTGAAGTTGATGGCCACCACCTTGATCTTGAACAGGTTTATCAAGTTGCAGTTAAAAGGGAAAAAGTAAAACTCTCCGAGAAGGCCATTGAGAGGATAAAGGCTGGAAGAAAAATAGTAGATGAAGTGCTAAAGAGTGGAAAGCCTTACTACGGAATAAATACAGGTGTAGGAAAGCTCGCAGAGGTCAGAATTGAAAGCAAGGACATTGATGAACTTCAAAGGAATATTGTAAGGTCACACGCCGTTGGCGTGGGCGAACCCCTTTCCGAGGAGTATGTAAGGGCCTGCATGCTCCTTCGGGCAAATACCTTAGCCTCAGGCCACTCGGGGGTTAGGGTAGAAGTAGTCGAGAAGCTTTTAGAATTTTTAAATAACGATATAACGCCCTTCGTGCCCTCTAAAGGTTCAGTTGGTGCTTCGGGCGACCTTGCACCTCTTTCCCACATTGCCCTGACCTTGATAGGAGAAGGATACTGTTTAAAAAATGGTGGGAAAGTTGAGACATCAAAGGTTCTCGAGGAAAAAGGGATAAAACCACTAACCCTTAAATCAAAAGAGGGGCTCGCTTTAATAAACGGTACTCAGGCGACATCGGCAATCATATCTTTGATTCTTTATTACTCCTACATTCTAACCTACAATGCGGACCTAATTGCGGGAATGACCTTTGAAGCTTTGAGGGGAGTCGCAGAGGAACTCGATCTGAGAATCGGGGACATCCGGCCCCATCCCGGGATAAAAGCTACTTTAAACAACTTGCAAAACTTCGTTAATGATTCAAAACTCATTCAAAGAGATAAGAAAAGGGTTCAGGATGCATATTCCCTGAGGTGTACTCCCCAGGTCCATGGGGCGGTTTGGGATGTTTTAGATTTTTTAAGAAAAATAATGGAAATCGAGATCAACTCGGTTACCGATAATCCCATAATCTTTGAAAATGGCGACATAATCTCCAATGGCAATTTCCACGGGCAACATCCGGGCATAGTTGCAGATTTCCTTGGAATTGCACTCTCAATACTGGGAAATATCTCAGAAAGACGTAGCTTCCGCCTCATAACCCCAGAGCTGAGTGGACTTCCGCCTTTCCTTGTAAAAGAAAGTGGGCTGTTCTCTGGATTTATGATGCATCAGGTAACCCAGGCGAGTCTCGTTTCATTGAACAAAATCCTGGGCCATCCTGCCACCGTGGACTCCATTCCCACATCAGGGAATCAGGAGGACTTCGTCTCCATGGCTATGAATTCGGCGCTTAAATTGAAGGAAATCTATTCAAACACTGAAAAAATCCTGGCTATAGAGTTTGTGATGAGCGCTCAAGCCATTGAAATCCAGGGTATGGAAATGGCCTCTACTACTTCACAAAGGCTCATCAAAAAGTTGCGTCAGCACGTTTCATTCCTCGATAAAGATAGGTTTATGCACGAAGACATCATAAAAGCTGAAAATCTCTTAAAGGAAAAGTTGCTTTAAGAAGTTAAATCCCTGCAGCAACAGGGCAAATTATTTTAAGCTCCTTGAATTCGGCTTCGTCAACGAGTTCAAAGGCTTTAACTTCAATGTTCAAACCCCACACCGTTCCCCTAACACCTTTACCTTCTTTGAGGTAACTCCATTTAGAAAAGGCCTGGGACCTAAATGTAGATTCATTCACAGAAATCACTATGTAGACTTTCCCCCTCTCCATGGTATCAAGGTCCTCAGGCGAAGGAACAGCCTCCGCAGGTAGATTTTTTAAACCGGTATGGGAGTGAAAGTCACCGATTACTTCAAGACCCATTTGAAGATTCTTTATAATTTCATCCACTCTTCTTTCCCTCTTCCTGTTGAGCTCCACTGAATAAGGACTCCTCTTGGCACTTATAATTGGTACAGCATGTTCAACCACATAACCATAATTGAGCTTGTATCCCAAAAGTAATCCGTAGTTCTCTAATTTGTAGGTTTCAACGGTAGAAATTATCATGGTCAAAAAGGCAGGCGGTTCAATGACCACTCTTTTCATTCAGTCTCACCTCAAAAACGGTTTCCACAAAAGGTTCTGATCTTATCAGCCTTATTTTTCCACCATGAATTTCCTCAACAATTCTTCTCGCAAGAAGTAGCCCAATTCCCCAACCATGCTCTTTGGTTGAAAAGGACTCTTTGAAAACCTTTTTTGCCATTTTTGCATCCAGTCCTTTGCCGTTATCGACGAATCTAACTACAACCTCTCTACCCTCTTTGAAAGCCTTAACCTGAATCTTCCCATTGGGCCCAAGGGCCTCATAAGAGTTCTTAATCAAATTTTCAAAAGCCCAGGCAAGGAGCTCTCTATCGGCTTCAACCACAAGGTTACTCTCGCATTCTAATGATACATCGATGTTTTTCAGGAATCTCTCCTTTAACTCTTCAATAAGCCCCTTGAGCAATTCATCAACATAAACCACATCTTTCTTTACTTCTCCACCCACGCGGGAAAATCTTTGTAAAATCGATCTAAGCCTTAAGACATCCTTTTCCATTGCCGTTATAATTTTATCACTGCAATTTCCTGCCTTCAGAAACTCAAGCCATCCCATTAAGGCTGAGACAGGAGTACCCATCTGATGAGCGAGCCCCCTCGCAAAGTTTGCCCATATAGTTTCAATTTCGTAAGTATGGATCACCCTTCCCGCTTCGACTAAAAAGATCGAAGCTACAAGGCTAATCACCAAAACAACGAAAGGAAGCAACCTTATCCAGGACGTATACTTCGGGTATCCGTAATAGATGTATCCCACAACCTCCTCACCCTTTCTAACTTCGTATGGATCATGTTTTTCACCGAGTATTCCCATCCAGGAGATGAGTTTCAAATAATCGGGATCATCCTTTAAAAGGTCGGGGCGGTAAAGCATATTGAGGGTATACTTCTCCGCTGGAACATCTATGGAAGCCCATGCTATTGGCAAACCAAGCTCATTTGTCATAACTAAGGGAAAATTAACTTCACGAAGGATCTCTTTTATCTCTTTGAAGGCCGACTCCATATTGTCAGAATGGGCAATTATTGAGGAAACTAACAGAGTAATCGCCTTCGATTCAGCATCAACCCCCTTCTCAATTTTCTTCGAAACAGGGAAAATCAGCGCGAGAGAAAGGATAAACAGAATTCCTGCAAAAATGACGATTCTGTAGCCTACTCCTCTCATACTGAGTATTGGAATTGGGCGTCAAAAAGTCTTTTGTATAATTCACAACCCTGATAGAGTTCGTGGTGCTTTCCCACAGCAATAACTCTCCCGTCATCCACTACCACTATCTTATCTGATGATAAAACCGTTGCAAGCCGGTGCGCGATAGTGATCACCGTTGTATCCTTTCCCATCTCCATTAAGGCCTCTTTAATTGCCTCTTCTGTTTCTGAATCGAGGGCTGAAGTGGCCTCATCAAGGACAAGTAGAGAAGGATTCCTTAAAAGGGCTCTGGCAAGGGCAATTCTCTGCCTTTCTCCCCCTGAAAGGGTAGTGCCCCTTTCTCCAACATTAGCATTTAATCCTTCAGGGAACCTCTCATAAATTTCTTCTACCCTTGTTTTTTTGCAAACATCGATTAAAATCTCCTCATCAACCCTTTCAACTGCATACAACAGGTTATCCCTGATAGTCCCACCAAACAATAATACTTCCTGAGGCACAACGGCCACCTTTGCCCTGAAGGAGTCATAATCGTATTCATAAAGGCTTATTCCATCTATGAGAATTTCACCTTCATCCACTTTATAAAAGCCAAGAATAAGATCAACTAAGGTTGTCTTACCGGCACCCGTGGGACCTACAATTGCTACCTTTTCTCCCTTTTTAATCTCGAGATTTATGTTTCTCAAAGTGAAACCAGTTTCGGGGTAAGAAAAGTAGACATTTTTAAGCTCAATTCTGTCCTTAATCCCTTGAAAGGGCATTTTCCCCTCCCACTTATACTCAGGCAAATCGAAAATTTCTAAAAGCCTTTTCGAGGCGGCTGCGCCTTCCTGCAAATAGACATTGATCTGAGACAAATGTTTAAGGGGGGAAATCATCATAAGAGCTGCAGCAAGAAAGACAAAGAACCTGTCAGGGGTCAAAATGTGCAACTTAAAGATGAGAACGCCACCATATACGAGAAGCATCGCAGCCACTGTCATTGTGAGGAACTCTGTCAAGGGTGAAGCTAAGGCTCCAAGGTAATGAAACCGTAGAACGGACCGGAAATAGTCTTTAGAACTTTTATTGAATCTTTCCCCCTCTTTTTTCTCTGTTCCAAAGCTTTTTACCACTTTAATACCGGTAAGAGTTTCGTAAAGCACCGTTGCAATGTTGCCCATCTTCTCCTGAGATATCCTCGACCTTTTACGCAATTTTCTACCCACAGCTGTTATAACCAGGAGGGTAGCAGGAATCACCAGAAGGGCAAAAAGGGTTAGATGCCAGCTGGCTAAAAAGGCAAGAATCAAATAAGCAATTAAAGTCGAAGTTTCGCTAATAAGGACGTAAATACCGTGAGTTATAGAGGTTTTTAGTAGGTTGATATCATTTATAAAGTGAGAAATAACCTCTCCGGAGCTTTTCCTGTGAAAAAAGGAAAGAGGTAAGGAGAGTATTTTTTTAAAAAGGGCCTCCCTCAGATCCTTTACAACCTTCTCCTGGACATAAACCCCTGACAACTTTTGAAAATAAGTAATGATGGCTTTTACAAAGTAAAAGGCAATGATTAATATGGCAAGATTCCTAACAGCCTCTAAGGGTGGAACCTGAAGTATAAATCTGTTGAATAGTTTTCCTATGATGGGCAGTTTTTTCTCTGAATAAGGCGGGGCTTTTTCACCGTAAAAGAGCATTTTGAGAACCGGCGAAACGACCCCCAAAGAAAAGCCGTTGAGCATTGAAGAAATTGTTAATAGAAGAAAGGCAACGATAAATGAAACTAAATTTCTACGGACAAAGCGAAGCATTCTAAGATATTCTCTCATCTCTTGGGGCTAATTAAAGAGGCAAGGCCTTTTTTAAAATCGCCCTTGTCAATGACAGGCCTGCCCATTTCCCTTGGCAGGTACTTTGATTTTTCAGGGAAAAGATAGGTTTTAATACCAAGTACCTGGGCGGGATAGGTGTATATTGAAGCCTCTGACAGGAAAAGGTCCGCCAAGGACAAAACCGCCAAAATAAGCTTAGAATCCATCACCAAGAGAGAACCCCTATCAATGAAGGTCAACCTCTCTTTTGTAATGTAAGCCAGATACTCCTTTACAAGGGCCTCCCGCTTTGGATTAAGATCACTTACAACAAGGATATTCTTTTCACTGTGTCCTTTAAACTTAATATAATCCCTGGCCTTTGCCTTCTCTTCGTTTGTAAGAGAAATTTGGAACTCCTTATGAGGAATACCAAGGGTTGAGGCAAAATTCCGATAAATTGTATCCGCTTGTTCAGTCAGCGGCTTAAATACTACTGTAAAATTCTTTAAGTCTTCCTTGGAGACTGCAAAAGAATTTACAGGATACTGAAAATCATACCTTTTGGGGTTCTCATAATCGAGGTTTATCAACGCAGTTATTCCCCTCTCATTATGGACCGCTTTAAGAAAGTCCTTCTCTTTCTTAAACTTAAACCAGTATATGTGCTCTGGAAAAATGGCTTTAATAAGTTCAATCTTATCATCTACAGGATAAAAAACGTGGCTGGCCTTCTTAAAATAATGGATGAAATTCCATAGAGAAAATAGAGAATAGGAGAAAAGCAAGGGGTTCTCGGGAATTGTAAACACACACCGTTGTTCCTGGCTAATCTTCCCGTTAAAAAAGAACTTCGACTGCATAGGAAAATGATAAAATATAAGGTAGATTAAATCAAGAAAAAACATTTGATTGATTGTGAAAAATATGCTATAATTTTTTTACTCTTTAAAAACGCCGGGGTGGCGGAATTGGCAGACGCACATGGTTGAGGGCCATGCGGGAGCTAATCCCATGCGGGTTCAAATCCCGCCCCCGGCATGTTCATAATTCCCCCAAACCTTCGTATGGATCACCTTTAGAGCAGATCTTCAGAAAAATACTAAAGATTTTGGGATCGAAATGGGAAGGCCGTGTTTTCTTATCACCAACAAGCAAAATTTTTAAAGCCTCTTCATGGGATAGCCCCTTTTTATAAGGCCTATCGCTTCTCAAAACATCGTATGTATTAACAACTTTAACGACCCTCGCCGGGAAGGGAATCTCGTCACCTTTAAGTCCAAAAGGATATCCTGTACCGTCGTAATTTTCATGGTGATAAACCGCAATCTCCCGAGCAATTTTTAACTCTGGATGGGACAGCAGCTTTTCTGCATAAATAGTGTGCTTCCTTACCAATTCTCTCTCTTCCTCAGTGAGTGGCCCACTTTTATTTAAAAAAGAAGCAGGAATAAAAATCTTACCAATATCATGCAAAATAGAAAACTCAACGATAGAGTTTTTATAATCTTCGTCGATTTCCATATTGTCAAGGATCAATTTCGTTAGAGACCTCACCCTTTTCAGGTGTCCTGCATCCTCAGGATCAAATCTTTCGGCAAGAATCGCTAATTTTTCAGAAAAGTTGTAAAAAGCCCCTCTGAACTTCTTTAGCAAAACTTCATTCTCCTTGATCTTTTCTTTTGTTCTCACAACATAGGTATGTAAAACCCTTATTAAGTCAAAAACTTCTTCCGTATAGATTTTTTTCTCGATTTTTTTAGGATCCTCAAGATTCTTCACCATTTCAATTAAATTGGTTAAAGTCGAACTCTCCTCTATTACCAACTTTTCAAAATACCTCGCCACCACGCCAAGGGTGGTAATTAAAATCGCATAAACCAGCAAGTTAAACAAAAAGACAGAGAAAAGAGGGTAAAAATCAAGTCTTACAAACAATAAACCCGCTAATTTGGTTGAGCCTACGTAAAAATACATTGTTTCTTCGAGATCCCTGTAAAAGGGGTGGCTTCTAAAGGTTCTATCAGGATAGGGTGGAAAATACTCTAAAAGAGGCTTTTTCCCGACATTGTAAATGCCGATATCCTTTATAAAAACCGATAGTTTTCTAAGCCGCTCAATACTTGCCTTATACACCGTAGGATTTACATCCAAAGGAAGACCCAGATAATATCTTGAGTTTATCCTTGTGTATAAATAGGTTCGCATTTTGGCATCCCGGGAAGAAAAACTCACGGGTATGAAATAGGTGGCTCCCTTAATTAAACTCCTTACACTGTCCCATAAGGTGCCAAATTCTTTCAAATCCAGACTTAGAAATTCTTTCTTTGTAGAATAGACAACAACCCCATTGCTGTCGATTACTGAAAGCTCAACGTTATTGTAAAAAGAGTCCGGTAAAGAATTTAAAAATTGGTTTTTCAATACAGTAAGTACGTTGCTTATGTTTTCGGGACTAACCTGCATCAGATCCTCAAAGATCTGCACATTAGATAGTAGCAAGCTATCAAAATACTCCCTTCTTCCTTTAGACCCGGCATAAATCTCTTTGATGGTCTGATTTAAAATAAGTTCAACCCTTCCCGGAATCTTCCGCTCTATTTTAATCGTAAGACGGTTAATTCTATCTTCGGTATAGTACAGGTGCAGGACGCCAAAGGTAATTATAACCGGGATCAAAATCCATCCGAGAATTATTGCTACCCTCTTCCTTATCGGCTTCATTTTCCCTCGTAAAGTTTTTGATGATCGATCTTTTCAATCTCTTCAACAAATATTGCCAATAGTTGAGGATCAAAATCGGCTGGTTTAGTTCTATCATCGCCTTCCGTCATTATTTTGAGAGCTTTAGAATGGGAATACGCCTTTTTGTATGGTCTTTCACCCCTTAATGCATCATAAACATCAACAATTCTCACAATTCTTCCAGGTAGAGGGATCTCTTCACCTTTGAGCCCGAAGGGGTAACCACTACCATCGTAGTTTTCATGATGATATAGGCAAATTTCCTTAGCTACCCGGAACTCATCATCCGAAAAGAGATTTGCGCCCAGAATAGTATGTTTCTTCACCAACTCCCATTCTTCGGAATTTAGCTCCCCTTTCATTTTCAGGATATCGAGGGGAATGTAGATTTTCCCGATATCATGTAAAACTGAGTAATTAATTATTTCATCTGCGTAATCCCTGTCAATTTTGAGTCTATTTACAATTATGCTTGTTAAATATTTTACCCTCATCAAATGCTCGCCTGTCATGTGTTCATAACTTTCCGCAACCACCGCCAATTTTTCAGCAAAATCAAAAAAGGCCTCTTTTGTTTTAGTTATAAGACTTACGGACCTAATTTCCTCTTCTTTCAACCTATCTACCAGAGAATTCAGTGTAAGAGCGACATCATGGCTTTCTTTTAATTTAAAACCTTTGATTTCAACCCTTGGAAGCTCAGATGAATCAACGGTAGAAATCCAACTTTGAATTTTACTTAAATCCTTCTTCACAATCGAATATTCATTCAACGCAACACAGTAAGTTAAAAGGAACACTACAAGGAAAATGAGCACGCCCAGTAAAAAAATGGAATACATTTCGAAAAAATTTAATCGAAGCAGCACATTTAGCTTTTCTGACCAGGCGCCAAAGGCAGGTATGGATAGAGTAGCTTTCAAATCGCGCTTATAAAACTCCCACCATTTCAAAGGGGTCAAAGAGGAAGAATCAACGGAAAGTAAGGAAACTCCCTCGGCATTAAGAATCTTTATCGATTGAATAAAAACAGAAAGGTCTTTGATTCTTTTCATCTGGGGGAGATAAAGACCGGAGTTCAATATAAAAGCGGCACCGATTATGTCACCATTACTTAACCTTTTGAAAACAAAGGTCCTTCCAATACCTAAATTCCCAACAAAGGTAAAGGGATACAAACACGTTCCTCTTTCATCCAGTTCCATCTTTAAAGCGGACAAAAATTCATGGTCCTTTAGAAAAGTTGAGGTTCCAGAGTCTGGTTCAGTTACCCACTTAATATTGCCCTCTTGATCAAATACATAAAAAGCAACACCAGTGAAAGGTGTATCCTTTAATAGAATCCTCGTTTTCTCTTTAACCAATTGCCCATCGACCGTCTCGTAACCCTTAGCATTAATGATAGCCCGATCAAACTCGATCTGTCCTACGAGTAGGATTCTTTCAATAGTTTTTCTTTCCGAAAATACTACCTCCGAAATTGAAGAAACCAAAGAATTAATAACAGCCTCGACCCTTGGCTTGATTTCCATAGACACACGAGAAGAAATATTTGTGATGTTTTTCCACGAATAAAAACAGGACAAAAAGGATGAAATGAGTAATACAGGGAAAATAATGCCAAAAAACAATAGACGATAATAATACTTAATCGGCTTCAATCGGGCTCCCCAGTAATTTTATAGAAATATCTGCGTAAACTCCAGTGAGCGGCGTTCCTCAAAATTAATCTACTCGAATTGGAAAGGTTTCTTTTGAGGAATGATACTTTATGAAGGGAAAATTGAGCCTCAAACCCCCAACAAGCAAAACCGGATACCATTTACCAAAGGGCTTATTTACATAGAATCAGAAATTATAAAGACTCCCTCAAATTCAACTAAAGGCATGTCATTAAAAGAACTGCAGATAAAAGCAGTACAATCGAGATCAAGTTTTGAATAGAAAGTAAAAATGTAAATTGGTATGTAAATATGTCAATTTTCCTTGGTTAGTTGTTTCTCATATTTATAGATAATGTAATTGATAATGGCTGAAGACACAACCAATAAAAATCTCGCTTCTTCCTCAGAGGAAGTTGTTTTCTCGCCTGGTTTGGCATGTCTTATCCCGTCTTCATCCGAAGTCCAACCGTATAATTTCTTCAGTGCTTCTTTTAAAGCCGAATGAATAGAAAGTTTATCTACCAATTCTCCTAAAGTTCCATTAGGCTTATTTAAGATGATTTTCACAAGTGCTTCCAAACTAAGTATTGATTCTTTAATAGAATTTTTATAATCGGGGTTGGGTTTCCTAGAGAAATGCTCTAAAGCATTTAAAATGTGAGTTCTAACAGTTTCATATTTATCCGAAACATTTAAGGCTTGCTCTAGCTCATTTACCTCAACTTCAGATGTTAAAGTAGTAATATATTTCCCAATTATCCTGTAAGGTGACCCCTCTTTTTCAAATATCTCATTGAGAGATGAAATAAAATAATCATTGGGATTGAATCTCATAAGCATAAATTCAATAAAGTCATAAACTTTATACCATGGCCTCAATCCATAGAATTGATCTCTTATTGCGCCTATATTATAATAGTAATCATCAACCCCAATAACCCTAACCTTCATTCCATACTTTTCTTTTAAAATTCGTAAGTCTTTTTTAAAAAACTCATCCCAAAGTATTTCTATTAGTTTATTTCCATTTAATCCCTTTTTTATTTTAACCAACCTTCCGAATTTATCTTTATAACACATTTCATAACTCTCTGGACTATCAAGACACTCTTCGATAAAGTTGTAAATACGAGTCTTTAAACTCTTAGTTAGCTTTTTAGGCTTTTGCCCCTTTTTTCTCTTGTAACCGTGCCTTTCTGAAAATAAATTCTTCATAATTTTTATTAATTTTACTCAATTCCACCTTCTGCTAATAACGCTTCCTCTCTGTACATCTGCTTATTAGTAGAATTAAACTCGTGTTTAATTTGCCCTATTAAATTATTAGTACTGAAAATTTTCCAATAAACAGGTACAAAAGCTCTCTTGCCATTCCTTATTACCCTTTCTATTTTGAAACTCACTATTAGATGCCTCGCATCATAAATCACTTTGAAATCTTCTGGCCTCTCAGCAGGAGAAAAATAAAATGTTCTCTGGGTAGACTGATAATTCCTTTCATTATATGTCTTACACTCAACATAAGTAGGCCTTTCTTTCCTATCGAATACAAGAATATCGGGGTAACCCGTTGCTTTCTTTTTGCCTTCTTTTGTTTCTGGCCTATCCGCTTTAAGCCCAATCATATTTAGCGCCTTAATCATAAACGGCTCAATATGATTTCCAACTTCATTTTCCCTTCTTGTAAATATGCCTTCTTTATAGGCATTTTTAGTCGCAATCTTAGCTGCTTCAATTAAATCCTTCAACAACTCCGCATCATCAGGATTATTTTTATCAAATGGAATAACTTCACAGCCAGATATTGCTTTAATGGCAACTTCAAAAGGTATATCTTTAAGTGGCTCAAGGAATTGAGCAATTATCTTTTCTAATTTTCTTATATATTCATCTCTCTCGTTATTCATGTTATTCATCTCCATTAAGTTTTGTGAAATATTAAAATGTTTTCCTTTTGCATAACATTATAGAGGCCAAAAATAATTTTATCAATATTCCTCACCAATTTAAAACCTAACTTCTCGCAATAGCTAATAGTAAATTCTACCGTTTTAACTTCTTCACCCGAATAAGTAGCGTTACCTATAACAACCACCGCGAATTTTTTAGGCTTAAGTACTCTATACATTTCCCGATAACTTTCCATCATATCTTGATTGTATAAATCTATCCTCTCCGAGCCTTTTCCTCTTACTCCGATAAATTCTTCTCTAATTTTAGGCAACTCATATCCTAATACCTTCAATGCATGTGCATCATTAGAAACATAGTCTAAAGCAATAGAATAAGGAGGAGAGGTTATTATTCCGTCAATACTCTCATCCTCTAAAGGCAGCTTTCTAGCGTCACCCGTTTTGATTTCCACCGTGCCTAATCTAAGACCTAGTTCTTTAGCTATATCCCGGACCATTTCAACAGACGTAATCATCAATTCCACGTTTTTATAGAAAGATTGGTAAAGATCTCTTTTTCTGCGAGCATTATCACTCACAGCTACTAAATAAGCCATTTTATAAAAATTTTTTACCCTCTCATCGGTAACAAAATCAACAACCGTTAAAAAGGATTCATTTTCCTGATTAAAAAGGTTAGGTTTAATTTTAGCCATAATATCATTTTTAACGGCTAAAATTTCATCTATGACATTTACGCTTTCTGTTTTAACCTTGGATTGAAGCACGCATAGTGGCGAGACGTCTATACCTATACAATTAATTCCAAGAAGCTGAGACTCAATAGCAGTTGTGCCACTCCCAATGAATGGATCAAGCACGACATCATTTTCTCCTACACCAATAATATTTAGCAAGGCTCTTATCATCTGTGGATGAAATTTTCCTTTATAAGGATAAATCCAATGGGTTAAGTATTGGTTGACAGAACGGGTTACATTTTTTTGGATTATTCGAAAATAATCGGTATACCTTCCATTTATAACCTTAAAATAGGCAGCTCTTTTTAAAACCTCTTCTATATCACCAGCCTTTATAAGTTTAAATTCTCTCAACCCATTAGTTAACTTAAAATCTACCCCAAGTGCTCGAAGTTCTAATTGGGCAAGAGCTAACTCGTAAATAAATTGTACATTATCTAAAAGTATTAATGATTCTTTGTCTAAATTATCAGACTCCTTATAGGCCCAAAAATTATTAATATTTTCTGCTCTTTCTAAGATTCTTTTACCCTTCGATCTTTCTCTTTTTTTAACTTCCATAATTTATTTAATTAATAAACCATTGAAACCGAAAAGCACTGTAAAACTTCTGAAGCATACGAAATTTTGTATTTAATTTTTGCCACCCCACCCATTGCAACAAATTTAAAAACCTTAGCACAATCTTGACCTTTCTCACTTAAATACTTTTGCTTAGTTAATTATAATCAATAAATTCAGCATAGTCAAATTACGGCGTTCCTCAAAATTAATCTATTCGAAACGGGATTGTTTCATCAAAAATATCAAAACAATAAAACGGCGACCATACTGCATTTTTTATTCTTTAAACAAGGAGAAATGCAGTATGGTCGTGATAAAAGTGTATAACATGGAAGAAAGATATTCAATCATTGCCAAAAACGCGCCTATATACAGGAAGGCAAGGAAAA
>Ga0308421_1000038_pt1 | contig 68942 bp, 56 predicted proteins | sample HotsprSampleMS60_FD_203673 | JGI IMG/M metagenome (GOLD analysis project Ga0308421, IMG submission 203673) | Hot spring phototrophic mat microbial communities from Mushroom Spring, Yellowstone National Park, Wyoming, United States - 20090730_MS60 ...
CCTCTCCCGCCAGCGGGAGAGGGGGACACAGGGGGTGAGGGCAACAGGAAGCAGTTCACGCACGGACGCGAGAGGAGCGGAGCGGGATGCGCATCAACACCTATCGAACTTTTTGGGACACGCCGACTCTGCAGGCGAGCGAGCGAGCGATGAATCGCGCCACGACACGCCACAAACTGCTGGCGCACAACCTCGCGAACGCGAACACGCCGCGCTTCGTGCGCTGGGACTTGCCCGAAGGCGAGTGGACGCCTGCGCCGAGCGTGCAACGCGCCCTGCAAGCGGGCGTGCTGCCGATGCGCACGACTGACCCGCGCCACATCAGCCTGCCGCCGACGGCGCAACCGCAATCCACCGCCCCGACGCCCCAGCCAACGCCGATGCGCACCGACGGCAGCACGATTGACCCCGAATACGAACTTGCGCAACTCGCCGAGAACGAACTGCGCTACGCGATGCTGGCGCGGATCGCCAACGGGCAAATCCGTACCCTGCAAACCGCCATTCGCGAAGGACGCGGACAGTAAGGAGGTAAGCAATGGGACTCATCAGCACACTTCGGGCAAGCGCAAGCGGGCTGTCGGCAGAGCGACTGCGGATGGACTTAATCGCCGACAATCTCGCGAACGCGAACACCACCCGCACGCCCGACGGACAGCCCTATCGTCGCAAGGTCGCCATCTTCGAGCCGATAACGCCGACGCCGCGCATGCCAGGCGGGGTGCGCGTGGCGCAGATTGCGCAAGACCCCAGCCCGCCGCGCATGGTCTACGACCCCAGCCACCCCGACGCCGACCCCAACGGCTATGTGACCTACCCGAATGTGGACATCGTGCATGAGATGGTGGACATGATTACCGCCAGCCGTGCGTATGAGGCGAACATTCAGGCGTTCAACGCGGCGAAGGGGATGTTTTTGCGCACGCTGGACATCGGGCGCGTGTGAGGTGAAGGCGTATGGAAATCAAGGGCATCGTCAGGGAACTGCCGCGCATCCAAATCCGCGAGATTGAGCCGCCGAAGTGGCTGCAGCCGAACGCGCCAACGGAGAACGCGCCCTACGCCGACTTCGGCGCGATGCTGCGCGAGGTCATCGGGCAGGTCAACGACGCGCAGCAGCACTCGGCAGACTTGGCAGAGCGCTTCGCCCGCGGCGAGCCTGTCGACGAGCAGACGCTGGTGCTGGCGATGGAGCGCGCCAGCCTCGCCTTCCAACTGACCCTGCAGGTGCGCAACAAGGTGCTGGAAGCGTATCAGGAGGTTATGCGGTTGCAGGTGTGATAGCCTATGCAGAACGCGCTAACTCGGTTTCGGGAACGGTGGGCAAGTCTGCCCCGCACGACGCGAATCGCGCTGATTGGCGGCGTGCTGGGGCTGCTTGCGTTGTTCGTCGCGCTGGGCTTCTGGGCAAGCACGCCGACCTACACGACGCTGTATACGGGGCTGTCGCCCGCCGACTCGGCGGCGGTGGTGCAAGCCCTGCGCGAGAAGAATATCCCCGTGCGCACCTCAGGCGGCGGCAGCGTCGTGGAAGTGCCCGAAGCGCGCGCCGAGGAAGCGCGACTGGAACTCGCGTCCAAAGGCTTGCCCAAAACGGGCGCGCCGGGCTACGCACGCCTCGAAAAGACCCCCTTCGGCATGACCCAATCGATGGAGCAGACCACGCTGCGCATCGCGCTGGAGGAGGAACTGGCGAACACCATCCGCCACTTGGAACCCGTCGAGAGCGCGCGGGTGCATATCACGCCAGGCAACGACTCGCCGTTCGCCGACGCACGCACCGAGCCGACCGCCAGCGTGGTGGTCGCCCTCAAGCCGAACGCGACGCTGACCCGCGAGCAGGTGCGCGGGATTGTGCATCTGGTGAGCCACAGCGTGGAAGGGCTGAAGCCTGAGCAAGTGACCGTGGTGGATGCGGAAGCGCGCCCGCTGTGGCAGGGCGGCGACCAGTACGCCGTGGACAACGAACTGCTTCGCACGCGCCGCGAAGCCGAACGCGCCTACGCCGAGGAACTGCGCCGCCAACTCCAACAGCACCTTGACCGCGTGCTGGGACCCAACAAATCCAGCGTGATGGTGCAGGCGGAACTGGACTTGGACAAGGAGGAGGTGCAGGCGCAGCGCGTGGAACCGTTCGACCCCAACCGCGCCGCCGTCGTGAGCGAGACGACCGCCACCGAGCGACTGAACGGCAACCCGCCCGTGGCGGGGGGCGCGGCAGGCATCGCAGGCAACCGCGCCGAGAACCCGATGTACCCCGCCGCGCCGCTGGGTGGCGGCGGCGGCGAATACAACCGCGAAGACCGTGTGCGCAACTACGAGATCAACAAGCAGGTCGAGCATATCATCCGCGCGCCAGGACGCATCGAGCGGCTGAGCGTGGCGACGCTGGTCGACGAGAGCGTGCCCGACGAGACGCTGACTGCCGTGCGCAACTGGCTCGAGACCACCGTCGGCGTCACGCCGAACCAGCCGAACCGCATCGTGACCGTGCAGCGCGTCAAGTTCGACACCTCGCAAGCGGAGCAAGCCGCCAAAGAGCAGCAGGCGCGCGAGGCGGCGCAACGGCAAGCCCTCCTGTGGCAACTGCTGCCCGTCATCCTGCTGCTGATGGTCGCCTTCTTCCTCGCGCGGGTGATTGGCAAGCAGATTCGCAAGCCCGCGCCGCAGTCCAAAGCGCTGGCGGCGTTGCCCGGTGGGGGCGCAGTGTCTGTGGAGGGCGTCGCCCCCGCAGGCGCCATCACCGACGGCTCCGAACACGCCCTGAACGCCGTCATCGACGACGAGGGCGTGATGCTGGTTGAGGAAATTGGTCCCGACGGCACTGTGATTGTACGCAAACGGCGGGGTTCCTCGATTATTGAGGAGGAACTTGCGGAGCGCATCCACGAGCGCACGCAACCTGAACTGGTGGAAATCCGCAAATTCGCCGAAAAACGACCAGAGCATCTGGCGGCGCTGCTGCGCAACTGGGTCAAGTCCTAAGCCATGCTGAAACCAGGCGAGAAGAAACTGACGGGCAAGCAGAAGGCGGCGATTGTGTTGGTCGCGTTGGGCACGGAGGTCGCTGCGAAGGTGCTGCCGCACCTCAGCGACGCGGAAGTCGAGGAGCTGAGCCTCGAAATCGCGCGGCTGGGCAGCGTCCCCGCCGAAGTGCGCCAGCAGGTCATCACCGAGTTCTACGAGGTGTGCTTGGCGCAGAACCTCGCGCTGGAAGGCGGCTTAGACCACGCCCGCGAAATGCTCGAACGCGCCTACGGTTCCGAACGCGCCCAGATGATCCTGGAGAAACTCATCCGCGCGATGCAGATGTTGCCGTTCGATTCGATCAAGCGCGTGCATCCCGCGCAGCTCAGCACCTTTTTGCAGGACGAGCATCCGCAGACGATTGCGCTGGTGATTGCCTACTTAGACCCGCAATCCGCAGCGGCGGTGATGGGCAGTCTGCCGCCTGAACTGCGCCCCGAAGTCGCCGAACGACTCGCCACGATGGGCAGCACGCCCCCTGAAGTCATCCGCCGTGTGGAGAATGTGCTGCAGCGCAAACTCTCCAGCATCGCCAGCCAGGAACTCACCGCCGCAGGCGGCGTCAAGTCGCTGGTCGAAGTCATCCAGTGGGTGGACCGCAACACCGAGCGCATGATTTTCGACTACCTGACCGACAACAACCCCGAACTCGCCGAAGAGGTGCGCAAACTCATGTTCACCTTCGAAGACCTGCTGCAACTGGACGACCGCTCCATCCAGCAGATTCTCAAAGAGGTGGATATGAAGGAGCTTGCGCTCGCGCTCAAGGGCGCCAGCGACGCGCTCAAAGACAAAATCTTCCGCAACATGTCCGAACGCGCGGTGAACATGCTCAAAGAGGAGCTGGAGTTTATGGGACCCGTGCGCGTGCGCGATGTGGAAGAGGCGCAGCAGCGGATTGTGAGCATCGTGCGGCGCATGGAAGAGGCAGGCGAAATCGTCATCTCGCGCGGCGGCGAGGAGGAGATGCTCATCTAACATGCGACCGCCGTTCCCGACGCTGGAAGACGCAATGCATCAGGCGGGCGCGCCCATCCCAGCAGGGCTGACCGAACTGACGGCGCCCGTTGCGCCCCCGCCCCGAACCGCGTCGCGCCCAAGCACACAGCCGCCTTTCCCCGAATACACGCCGCAGGGGACGCAAGAGCCACCCGTTGACCTCGAAGCCGTCCGCGCCGAAGCGGAAGCCATCCGCCTGCAAGCCATCCAAGACGCCGAGCGCATCCGCGAGCAGGCGCGCCGCGAGGGCTACCAGCGCGGCTACGACGAAGGCTACCACGACGGCGCACGCGAAGCCCAGCAACGCGCCGACGCCGAACTGCAGCACACCATCGAAACGCTTCGCGCCCAGTTGCAGCGAGTTATTCAAGGCGTCCACGCGCAGCACGAGGCGTACCTGCAACACGCCGAGTCGCAGATGCTCGACCTCGCGCTGGAGGTCGCCCGCAAGGTCGTGCGCGAGGAACTCAAGTTGCAGCCTGCGCATGTGTTAGCCATCGTGCGCGACACGCTCCGCCGCGTGCAGGGCTTCGGACGCCTGCGCATCCGCGTGAACCCGCTTGATGTCGACCTCCTGCGCCAGAACCGCCCCTCGCTCCTGCAAGTCGTCGACGGCGTTGAGGGCATCGAAATCGTCGAGGACAGGCGCGTCGACTCAGGCGGCTGCGTCATCGAGACGGAGCAAGGGGTCTACGACGCGCGAATCCGCACGCAACTGGGCGAGATTGAGCGCGCCTTACGGGAAGTTGCATAGCGCGTGCCCCTCGCAGATGCCCTAAATACCGACTAACCAGTCGTTCGACGACAGCCCTCGCGAAGATGCTCTACGGAAAGTGTCCCTGAGGCGCATTTGATACTACATTTAGTGTATGCGGTGGGCGATTGTCGTCGATCGGCGGTTGTTCGGCACTTGAGTTCAAATCGCCTGCCGATCGACGACACCCCTTGACTTCACTGTCATCGATGGGGTATAGTATGGGCACAGCGGGAGCCTTACCTTCACAACTGGACTTTGAGTTCAAAAACCCGCCCCCAGCGGGGTGTGCGGGTTGGTTTTTAGCCTACCTATGAGGGATTGAAACTCGGCGGACCTATTGGCGCACTCATCGGCGGATTCGCGTTTTTAGCCTACCTATGAGGGATTGAAACAAACGATCGCGCTGTCTACATAGACCTTGTCGACATTCGTTTTTAGCCTACCTATGAGGGATTGAAACCCTTTTGGGGGTCGTAGTCGCCGTTCTTGCCCAAATCGTTTTTAGCCTACCTATGAGGGATTGAAACGCCCAACAGTCTCGCGAACGCCGCGAGAATCTCTTCGGGTTTTTAGCCTACCTATGAGGGATTGAAACTGTAGATGAGGTAGCCGCCCCAGAGTCGTTTGATGGGTTTTTAGCCTACCTATGAGGGATTGAAACTCCAGTTCGAGATAGAGGGCGCGTCCTTCGTTGTCGGTGTTTTTAGCCTACCTATGAGGGATTGAAACACTGGATTACGGCGTACATTGAGGAGGGCGATCCGCTGTTTTTAGCCTACCTATGAGGGATTGAAACCTTATTGGGTACAACCCGTGTTGACGAAGTATACGGGTTTTTAGCCTACCTATGAGGGATTGAAACCCTGCCATGTCCGAGCTGGGATAGAACATGAACCGTGTTTTTAGCCTACCTATGAGGGATTGAAACGCCTGCTGGGTTGCCGCGCGTGCCTTGACCTCCAGCTGTTTTTAGCCTACCTATGAGGGATTGAAACCTGTCAATCGCCAGCTCAACGCTGCGACACGACCTGACTTGTTTTTAGCCTACCTATGAGGGATTGAAACGTGTGGCGGTGCTGGTACAGAGGAGGTGGCGTGATGAGTTTTTAGCCTACCTATGAGGGATTGAAACGCCCATCAGCCGAGCCAGCTCAACGACGGCGCGCTGTTTTTAGCCTACCTATGAGGGATTGAAACGTCGGTATCAAGTATTGCTGTGAAAGTGAACTCAATGGTTTTTAGCCTACCTATGAGGGATTGAAACACATGACAAGCGAGTGGACATGCTCATCGAGACCGTGTTTTTAGCCTACCTATGAGGGATTGAAACACGCCTGCATGCCGTCGCCGTTGCAGTAGTCACAGTTTTTAGCCTACCTATGAGGGATTGAAACCTTCATATCTGTGCGGATCCGCGTTGCAGAGCACTCGGTTTTTAGCCTACCTATGAGGGATTGAAACGTCGCTGCCACCGCCCGCCCAAACCGCAACCGCCGCGTTTTTAGCCTACCTATGAGGGATTGAAACTTCAGTCTTGGCGTCTTCGAAGATTGCACGCTCATCATTCGTTTTTAGCCTACCTATGAGGGATTGAAACCGCAAAATTTGCGCAGATAGCAGTCAAGGTACAGCCACCGTTTTTAGCCTACCTATGAGGGATTGAAACCCAGCCGCGAGAGTCGCAGGTGCGCCGTGCGCTGTTTTTAGCCTACCTATGAGGGATTGAAACTTCGGTGCGGAGGCGCGCGCGGCGCGGGAGTTGCTGCGGTTTTTAGCCTACCTATGAGGGATTGAAACAAACATCGATCCCACCTGCATCGACGCACTCGAAAGCGGTTTTTAGCCTACCTATGAGGGATTGAAACGAGCCTACCGCGCCGTCGCGCTCATCGACGCTATCAGGTTTTTAGCCTACCTATGAGGGATTGAAACAGCCTCACTGCGTGCGTTAACCGCAGCCAGTCAGCCAGGTTTTTAGCCTACCTATGAGGGATTGAAACGATACACACACGCGAAGACGCCTTCGCCGATCGGTTCGAGTTTTTAGCCTACCTATGAGGGATTGAAACCTCGGCGCGGTTGTTCTCGGACAGGGTGCGCCAGCGTTGGTTTTTAGCCTACCTATGAGGGATTGAAACCGGGTTGGTGTGGACGCTGGCGCGGGGTTGGGCGGTTTTGGTTTTTAGCCTACCTATGAGGGATTGAAACACCTCTACGACAACCTCGCCCGCGCGCTCCGAGCCGCGTTTTTAGCCTACCTATGAGGGATTGAAACAAGCCCTGCGACGAGTGCGCGGAGCGCGTCGCCTGCGCCGAGGTTTTTAGCCTACCTATGAGGGATTGAAACGAAAGAGCAGGTAGTCGCTCTGTGCATGTGTCGCGCCGAGTTTTTAGCCTACCTATGAGGGATTGAAACGGTCGATGTAGTTGAGGCAGGCGCGTTCGTGTGGCGTTTTTAGCCTACCTATGAGGGATTGAAACCGGGGAGGCGGTCGGAGGGTGTGGGGGGTGGGGGGGTTTTTAGCCTACCTATGAGGGATTGAAACAACGCAAAATCAACATCGCAAGCGGACACTATCGGCACTGGTTTTTAGCCTACCTATGAGGGATTGAAACCAAGCAACGACTCGACCTGAGCCTCTGTCGGCACAGGTTTTTAGCCTACCTATGAGGGATTGAAACCGGTAATGACCCTGCGTGGTTTGCCATCCCAGGCAGCGTTTTTAGCCTACCTATGAGGGATTGAAACACTCGTAGAGTGCCTGCATCACAGCAGGCGAGCCGTAGTTTTTAGCCTACCTATGAGGGATTGAAACCTACATGCCCGTCGCGCTCGCCGACTACGCGCAATCGTTTTTAGCCTACCTATGAGGGATTGAAACCTGATACCGCCGAGTTGGGCTGGGCGCGAGTTTACCGTTTTTAGCCTACCTATGAGGGATTGAAACTCGTCATCGCCGCCGACCACTGCTACTTCTACGGCTGGTTTTTAGCCTACCTATGAGGGATTGAAACCGGCAACCTCACAACCGTCGTCCAGCGGGCAACACCCCGTTTTTAGCCTACCTATGAGGGATTGAAACCAGGACGGGTTCCCCGACGCGATCTGCGCCAACAGCGTTTTTAGCCTACCTATGAGGGATTGAAACGCGCACTGTTGTTGGGCAACATTATACCTTGCGGTGTCGTTTTTAGCCTACCTATGAGGGATTGAAACCGATGCTTGTTGTTTGCCTGGCAGCGGGCGCGTTCGGTTTTTAGCCTACCTATGAGGGATTGAAACAGCGCAAGCGTCGCTGACTTGCGCTGCGCGGCGTTGTTTTTAGCCTACCTATGAGGGATTGAAACGCGTATCAGAGCCCCACACCCACACGCCGCGAATCGGGTTTTTAGCCTACCTATGAGGGATTGAAACTCGCCTACACCCGCGCAGGCTACACGGGCGACGCCAGTTTTTAGCCTACCTATGAGGGATTGAAACCCCCCCGCCCCCCTCACCCCACCCTGCGCTGGGCAACGTTTTTAGCCTACCTATGAGGGATTGAAACTTAGGTATACTGGGAAGTAGGTGAAACGCTATGGCGAGTTTTTAGCCTACCTATGAGGGATTGAAACTCTGGAGAGCGGGCGACCCGCAATGCTCGTGCTGGCGTTTTTAGCCTACCTATGAGGGATTGAAACGTAGTCGCAAGGTTCAATCGATTGGAAAGGCTCGTTTTTAGCCTACCTATGAGGGATTGAAACGTGTAAGTAGTGGCTTGGATGTAGCGCGCGTGGGTATGTTTTTAGCCTACCTATGAGGGATTGAAACACACATTTTGGGCGCGGCGACCGAGTTTGGCGTAGAGGGGAGTTTTTAGCCTACCTATGAGGGATTGAAACGTGAGCGTGTTGGTGGCTCGGAGTCGCAGTGAGGCTGTTTTTAGCCTACCTATGAGGGATTGAAACAACTCTACACAGCCATCCGCAACATCATCCTCGCGATGCGGTTTTTAGCCTACCTATGAGGGATTGAAACTTCTGTGGAAACAACTGACACAATCGGAGGTACAGTTTTTAGCCTACCTATGAGGGATTGAAACAGGCGTGGGAGCAGATACTCTCGCGCGACGGTCGCCGTTTTTAGCCTACCTATGAGGGATTGAAACCGAAGAACCTCGTGCAATCCCAACAGCTGATTAGGTGTTTTTAGCCTACCTATGAGGGATTGAAACTCGTGCGCGCCTGTAGGCTCGCATGGGGTGCGCACATCAAGGTTTTTAGCCTACCTATGAGGGATTGAAACGCTGGATATCGACGAGTTCAACCGCGAGCTGCAGGTTTTTAGCCTACCTATGAGGGATTGAAACGCCACATGCGCCGTCGCTAAGTGCCGCACCGCGCTGGGTTTTTAGCCTACCTATGAGGGATTGAAACGCGGTTGCTGACCGCGTGCGCATCTGGCTGCCCGACACGTTTTTAGCCTACCTATGAGGGATTGAAACCCCAGCCGCACAATACCCTTCTCGCGGAAAAGTGCCAGTTTTTAGCCTACCTATGAGGGATTGAAACACGAGTGATAAGGATTTCCTGCCCCAGTATGATGATGGTTTTTAGCCTACCTATGAGGGATTGAAACACGAGTGGTATGCTAAGGAGTTTTTCCCACGCACGCGTTTTTAGCCTACCTATGAGGGATTGAAACCTCGATTAGGTCGCGCTGCTCATGGGTGATATTGTTCGAGTTTTTAGCCTACCTATGAGGGATTGAAACAACGATGTGCCTGTGGCGCACGGGCAGATGGTGCGGTTTTTAGCCTACCTATGAGGGATTGAAACCATTTTGGAACCTATCCGCACCACCGACGCCCCCATGTTTTTAGCCTACCTATGAGGGATTGAAACGACGGGTTCGAGGAATCGGACGCCGTAGAAGCGCGCGAGGTTTTTAGCCTACCTATGAGGGATTGAAACCGGACCCGTGCGGGGCGGGAACCCACTCGCGCTCCTGTCTCGTTTTTAGCCTACCTATGAGGGATTGAAACACGAGTGGTATGCTAAGGAGTTTTTCCCACGCACGGTTTTTAGCCTACCTATGAGGGATTGAAACTACTGGTCGTCCTCGACCGCTGTGCGCGGCACACCGTTTTTAGCCTACCTATGAGGGATTGAAACTATGGCTATGGCTCCTGAATACGGTGTGGGGGTAAAGTTTTTAGCCTACCTATGAGGGATTGAAACGATGACTACCATTTGGTTCACCTCCAAAAAAGCGTTTTTAGCCTACCTATGAGGGATTGAAACGTGTAACACCATGATGTCTGGTTTGCGCTGCAGTATCAGTTTTTAGCCTACCTATGAGGGATTGAAACAACTACTCTGAGATTGTTGTGATACCACATCGCAACGTTTTTAGCCTACCTATGAGGGATTGAAACTGAGGATTGCCAGCCTGCGCAGGCTAATCCAGTCGGTGGTTTTTAGCCTACCTATGAGGGATTGAAACTCGCTCAATCGCTCGTGAAGCGTCTGAGCAACTGGATGGTTTTTAGCCTACCTATGAGGGATTGAAACGCGCGTTGGCTTGGGCGTGCGCGTGAGTATCGCGAGGCGTTTTTAGCCTACCTATGAGGGATTGAAACGCGCGTTGGCTTGGGCGTGCGCGTGAGTATCGCGAGGCGTTTTTAGCCTACCTATGAGGGATTGAAACACGATGGAACCCACATAGCTACGAGTTGGGTTAGCTGCGTTTTTAGCCTACCTATGAGGGATTGAAACATCAGCTATTGTGGCGTCGGTTGCGTTTGGACGCCGTTTTTAGCCTACCTATGAGGGATTGAAACGTCGTTGGCGTCGGTAAGGTAGGGGTTTGTTATTAGCGTTTTTAGCCTACCTATGAGGGATTGAAACGTGAATACATAAGACGCGGAAGCAGGTAGCAGTTTTGTTTTTAGCCTACCTATAAGGGATTGAAACGAGGCTCAGTCGGGAGGGCGTCGGCTCGGTGGGCTGTGTTTTTAGCCTACCTATGAGGGATTGAAACCAAGCCGTGCGCGTCTATGTCATCGTGCGCAAGCCACGTTTTTAGCCTACCTATGAGGGATTGAAACTTTCCCGCCCGACTGGGCTTCGGGGCAGTCGCAGGGTTTTTAGCCTACCTATGAGGGATTGAAACGTGGCGAGCATTCGGCTGAGGTTGACGATCGCGGTGGTTTTTAGCCTACCTATGAGGGATTGAAACTGTTGTGCGCTGGGAACCCTTCCAAACCACACCCCCCACGTTTTTAGCCTACCTATGAGGGATTGAAACGCAACTCGTGGATAAAGCCCAGTTTGGGTTCGAGTTGTGTTTTTAGCCTACCTATGAGGGATTGAAACACGGGTAGGAACCATGCGGGCTCGGGCGCGGGCACTGTTTTTAGCCTACCTATGAGGGATTGAAACAAGGGTTCTGCGGGTGCAGTCTACAGGGTCGTGGCTCGTTTTTAGCCTACCTATGAGGGATTGAAACGCGGTCGTCTGTGCGCCGTAGCTGACTGGGGTCAAGGCGACGGTTTTTAGCCTACCTATGAGGGATTGAAACGGAGCTTGCCCTTATTCGCAATATCGGTGAAGGCTTGTTTTTAGCCTACCTATGAGGGATTGAAACTTTTAGACCGACTCCGTCTCCAAGGGTGAAAGATGCCGTGTTTTTAGCCTACCTATGAGGGATTGAAACCTTGGCTAAGTGGGTCAGGGTGCAGGTGTGGGGGGCAGTTTTTAGCCTACCTATGAGGGATTGAAACTTTCACTGAACGGTTCATCTATGTGTTCGTGTGTGATGGTTTTTAGCCTACCTATGAGGGATTGAAACTGAGGTAGAGCGTGTCGCCTGGGTTGGGCGCGAGCGGTTTTTAGCCTACCTATGAGGGATTGAAACTTGGCGTGGACGACCACCACAACATCCGCGCCTGAGACGCGTTTTTAGCCTACCTATGAGGGATTGAAACCAATCTTGCTTGTAAGCGCAACTGAACCGCTTCCGACGTTTTTAGCCTACCTATGAGGGATTGAAACATGGGCGCGGCAGAACTGATTGCGTCATCTTATGCGTTTTTAGCCTACCTATGAGGGATTGAAACATGGGCGCGGCAGAACTGATTGCGTCATCTTATGCGTTTTTAGCCTACCTATGAGGGATTGAAACGGATATTGATGTAGCTCTCGTGCACGAAACGGAAAAGTTTTTAGCCTACCTATGAGGGATTGAAACCGCGAGAGTTGCGCGAGAACCTCATCAGGCAGATGCTGTTTTTAGCCTACCTATGAGGGATTGAAACGTGGACAGGTTCACCTGAAACCTGTCCACCCGCAGAAGTTTTTAGCCTACCTATGAGGGATTGAAACACGCGCTCGCGCACGCCGTGCGGTACGCGCAGGCGCGTTTTTAGCCTACCTATGAGGGATTGAAACCTTGGACAGGTTCACCCGAAACCTGTCCACTGGGCTGGAGTTTTTAGCCTACCTATGAGGGATTGAAACTGCGGATGGCTTGCTGCACGCTCTTGCGCAGCGTGTTGTTTTTAGCCTACCTATGAGGGATTGAAACATGAGATCGTCGTACTCGCTGTCGGGGTAGCCCAGCGTTTTTAGCCTACCTATGAGGGATTGAAACCGCATCGTCGCCATGTGCGGCGGGATGCTTCTCACGTTTTTAGCCTACCTATGAGGGATTGAAACTGGAAGCCACCAGCGGGGACGCGCCGATGAATCCCGGTTTTTAGCCTACCTATGAGGGATTGAAACGTTTGCGAGGGGGTAGCATTCGGGAATCACACTCAAGTTTTTAGCCTACCTATGAGGGATTGAAACATCGCCTTGCCCGCCTCGCGTGATTGCAGCGATAGCGTTTTTAGCCTACCTATGAGGGATTGAAACACTGTTGCAGCTCTTGAGAGAGTTCGCGTCTGCACGTTTTTAGCCTACCTATTAGGGATTGAAACCTCAGCGGTCATGGCGTATCTCCTTGAAGCCCCACCACGAGCGTTTTTAGCCTACCTATGAGGGATTGAAACGCGTGTGCGTCGCGGCTGTGGGCGTGACCGCGATGCCGTTTTTAGCCTACCTATGAGGGATTGAAACGCAGATGTACGACCAGAACGGTGCAGCGTGTGTGTTGTTTTTAGCCTACCTATGAGGGATTGAAACGCGCAAATTTTGCGCGGGAGACCACACGGACACTACACGTTTTTAGCCTACCTATGAGGGATTGAAACTCGATTGGTCGTAAGGGAAGTTCACAACCACGCGGGTTTTTAGCCTACCTATGAGGGATTGAAACAAAGCTGGTTAGCTTCGGTCGCGGTGAGCGGCGCGCGCGTTTTTAGCCTACCTATGAGGGATTGAAACATCGGAGGCGCTGTATATAACTTCTGCCTCGTCTTCGTTTTTAGCCTACCTATGAGGGATTGAAACTCAAACGCACGGTAGAATAGGTAGTCAGCGTCGTTAGTCTTTAGCCTACCTATGAGGGATTGAAACTCGTGCGTTCCCCGACTTGCATATTCAGCACGGTGCGGTTTTTAGCCTACCTATGAGGGATTGAAACATCAGGTACTGTACCAGTCCGCGACTGAGCGACGCAGGTTTTTAGCCTACCTGTGAGGAATCTCCGACGCGAGCTTTGGCGATTTCCGCAGCGCGAATGCCTGTCCTCTCGCCGCACGCGCACAGCAGCCGCAGCAGTTGCCTAACCACACGCTGTGCAACGGGGTATACTTTCTCCGTCAGGAGGAGAACGATGCCCAGAATTGAGAAATCCATCACGGTTGGTGCACCTGCCGAGCGGGTGTTCGAGGTGCTGCAGCAGGCAGAGTCGTTTGCACAGTTTTTGCCGCATGTGAGAAATGTGCAGACACTGGAGCGCACGGAGAACAGCCTTCTGCTGGACTGGGAAGTCGTTGCGCCAGGGGTCGGCATGCCCGTGCGTTGGCGGTCGCGGTACACAATCGACGCGGCGAATCATCGGGTTGCAATGCACCCTGAAGGCGACGCTCTGGTCAAACTCCGTGGGGAGTGGCGCGTTGAGCCGGAGGGCGCGGGCAGCAGACTCGCTGCGGTGCTGGACTACGAGGCGAATGTGCCTCCGATGTTTGCTGGTGTGGCACAAAACGCGGTCAATACCATCATTCAGGACTGGCTGAACGGCTTCAAGCAGCGCGCGGAGGGCTAACGATGGCGCGAGTGGAACTGGAGACGGTTATCCACGCCCCGCTGGAGACCGTTTATGCCGTTGCGCGTGATGTAGAGGCGTTTCCTCAGTTTATGCCTGATGTGAAGTCTGTACGCCTCCTCGAAAGGAGCGACGATGGCAGCCGTACCCTCACCGAGTGGGTCGCCTACGCTTCGCAACTCAAGTTGCAGGTTCGGTGGACGGAGGAGGATGTGTGGGACGACACGGCACGCACCTGCCACTTTCGCCAAGTTAAAGGTGACTACGACCAGATGGAGGGGCGGTGGGAGTTTCTGCCACACCCTGCGGGCACGCTGTTTCGCAGCACGCTGGAGTACGAGTTGCGCGTGCCGCTACTGGGCGCGCTTGTGCAGAAGGTCATCCACCATCTGGTGGTGCAGAACCTAAAAGGCATCTTGGAAGGGGTCAAGACGCGCGCGGAGGCGATGATGCGTGGAGACTGACCGACTGCGCTTGCTGCTGGAGCAAGTTGCTCAGGGCGCTCTGGGCGTCGCCGAGGCGCTCGCTGCCCTGCGCGACCTGCCGTACCAGAACTTGGAGTTCGCACGGATTGACCATCATCGAGCCCTGCGCAAGGGGTTCCCCGAAGTGGTGTTTTGCGCGGGCAAGACTCCTGAGCAGGCGGCAGCTATCATATCGCAGATGGCATCGCGGGGGCGCGTACTGGCGACTCGTGCCAGCGCGGCGCATTACCAAGCGGTACGTGCGCAGGTGCCCGATGCTGTGTACCATACCCTTGCGCGTGCCATCACGGTCGGCACACCCCCTGAAGCCCCCGACACTCCCTACGGCGTCGTGCTGACGGCAGGCACGGCAGACATTCCCGTCGCGGAAGAGGCGACGCTGACCGCGCGGATGATGGGGGCGCGCGTCGAGACGCGCTACGATGTCGGCGTGGCAGGACTACACCGCCTATTAGAGCATCTGCCGTTACTGCAAGGCGCGGGCGCCATCGCGGTCGTCGCAGGGATGGAAGGCGCACTACCCAGCGTCGTAGGCGGGCTGGTCGCTTGCCCCGTGATCGCCGTGCCCACCAGCATCGGCTACGGCGCACACTTCGGCGGGCTGGCACCGCTGCTCACGATGCTCAATTCGTGTGCGCCAGGCGTTGCGGTCGTCAACATCGACAACGGCTTCGGCGCAGGCTACCTGCTGGGGCACATCTTGCACACCCAGATGTAAGCCTGCAGGAAGGCGTTCGCTCCCGTCGAATTGCGTGGCTATGAATCGGCACGCGCTTATGGAGTGGATTGAAGCCCACACGGAGGCGATGGTTCGCGATTTACAGACGCTGCTGCGAGCGGCGAGCGTGCGGAGCGAGGAGCGCCTACCCAGCGCGCCGTTTGGCAAAGGCGTGCGCGAGGCGCTGGATATCACTTTGGCGCTGGGCGAGCGGTTCGGGCTGAACCCGCGCGACTTCGAAGGCTACGCATGCGACATGACGCTGGGCGATGGCGCAGAAATGGTCGCCTCGCTAAGCCATATCGATGTCGTGCCTGCAGGCAACGACTGGAGCTACCCGCCGTTCGGCGCGGAGATTCACGACGGCTACATCTACGCTCGCGGAGCGACCGACAACAAGGGCGCGACGCTGGCAAGCATCTACGCGCTGTACGCCTTGAAAGCGCTCGGCACACCTCTGAAGCGGCGTGTGCGCCTCATCATCGGCTGCGACGAGGAGAGCCGCTGGGAGTGCATGCAACACTACCTTGCATGCGAACCTGAGCGACCAGTGTGGGGCGTTAGCCCCGATGCAGGCTGGCCCTTCATCTACGGCGAAAAGGGAATCGTGAACCTGTCTCTGGAGAAGGACATCGAACCACTGGAAGGGGCACGGGTTCTGTGGGCGCGGGGCGGCGAACGGCACAACATGGTGCCCGACCGTGCGGAGGCACTGGTCAATCTCGCCTTGCAACCGTCGCACGCGCCCGAAGGCGTGGAATGGGTGAGCGACCCTGCAGGCTGGCGCGCGGTAGCGAAGGGCAAATCGTCACACGGCAGCTACCCAGAAGGTGGCATCAATGCCGTCACGCGCCTGCTGGCAGCGCTTGAACCGCTGAACCTGCCCGACAACGAGCAGTGGCTTCAGACCGTGCTGGAGTGGTCGCGCACACTCGACGGGACTGCACTGGGAATCGCACACCGCGACGAGCCCTCAGGCACGCTGACCAGCAACCTCGGCGTGTTCGAATACGACGGCACGCGCGTGCGATGTGTGTTCAATATCCGCTACCCAGTCACATGGTCGCTGGACGCGCTTCAAGAACGGCTGCAACCCGTCTTAGCAGCGAACGGCTTCCACCTCGCGGAAGTGCGCCACACACCGCCACTCTACATCCCGCCCGACACACCGTTCCTGCAAGCAATCCTTCAGGTCTACCGCGAAGAGACGGGAGACTACAAGACACAACCGACGACGATGGGCGGCGGTACCTACGCTCGCACAATGCCGAACCTCGTGGCAATCGGCGCAGCGTTCGAAGGCGATGGCGAGGCGCACCAAGCCGACGAACGCATCAGCATCGAGAGCCTCAAAAAGCTCGTGCGCTGCTACGCCCGAATCTTCGAGCGACTGGCGAATCTGGAACCGTAGCAAACAGTGCCCCCCCTAAACTAGGAGGGTGTACCCGAAACGCACGCGCTGCTCCGTGACATTAGCAGGTGGGAACCACGCCCTGCCAGATGCCAAAGCGTCCTAAGCGGTTTGGCATCTGGCAGGTGAAACGATTTCTCGCGTCGCCAGCGTACCCGCAGAGTGCCTGATGCTATAGTCATCCTGCGTGCCACGCTTCCAGATGCCACAGCCAGCCTCAACAGCGGCACCCGCGACGCGCTTTGGGCAGACGCTTCACGCTTCGAACGCAATCAATAAGAGACGGTAAATCGGCGTTGTGTCAAGGCGGAACTCCAACGACAGCAGCACGCGATAGGTTCCGCCGCGCCAGACGAGAGCGCTCCCATCGGGGAGGTGCGCCCCAGGAGCAACAGCGACTGCCCACAGCGGACGCGGCAGTTCAGTAAGCGCCTCAGGGCTAAACAGCCAGCGCAGTAGCCCCATCGGTGGCTGAAAAAACAGACCGCGATAGCCCCGCGCACCCGACTGGAACGGCTCCCCCGTAGCGGCGTAGCCAGTAGGCGATGCACTCGTGCAGAATCACGGCGCCTCCTCCTCGCGCGGGCGATAGATTAGGAGCAGGCGGGCGTCGCGCTTAAAAAAGGGCGCAAGACGCGCATAACCCTGCGCCTTGAGCCCCGTCGGGTCATCAGGGTTGCGCAGAGCAGGCGGTAGCACCTGTAGCCACCCAATCCGAAAGCCCGCCCACGCGCCCAGCTCGCGGTAAAAGGTAGCCCCTAACTCGCCTGCGACCACCTCCAGCGCGCCCAAATTCAGAGTCGCCAGCAGGTCTGGGTCGCTTGTACTGAGATAACTCGGTTCGAGAGCGTAGCGAATCGCAGGCAGCATCTCGGCAATCAGCGCGTCAATCTCGGCATCATACTCGTGGGTCGTCAAGCGTAGCTTGCGCTTCACATCTGCACGGGATACGGTAAGCATCGCGTCCTCCCTCAATCGGCTACGGCTTTGCTGTCTCTTGCCAGCGCGTAATCGCTTGGCGCAGACTTAGCAGCGCGTCGCGCACATCTTCCAACGCAAGCTCGAGCCGCTCATAACTGGCTTCTGTGCGAGTGATGCTCGCGCGCAGATACGCAATAAACTCATCGGTGACCGCTTGCTCCTGGCGTTGCGCAGACTCGACCAGCTTATCCATGCGTGCGAGAATCTGGCGGGTGAGCAAAAATGCCCAGCCCACCAGCGCACTAATCACAGGGACAAGTTGCGTCCATTCCATCCTGTGCCTCCCTCACGGTTGCCAGCGTTCCAGTCGGTACAGCACGACTTGGCGCAGGGCGTTTTCGACCTGCTCGACGGTCTGGACGGGCAGGCACAAGCGTTGAGCAAGTGCGTCGCGTTGATGCGCGGGCAGGCGCAGGGCACGCTCCCGAACCCATGCAAGCAGTGCTGGCTTGAGCGTCGACCACGCCCAGCGCAGAATCGCCGTTCGCAGCATCGTTCACCTCCTCTATTTGCAAGAGCGGGCACGCGCGCATCGCGTCGGTCAGTGCCGCAGCATCCAACTCCACATACGCAGGCGCGTTGGGGAACCAGAAGCCCCCCTTGCGGTAGCCCCGAAACACAGGATGCGGCACAGCAGAAATACGATAGCGTCGCATCGACTTCACCATACAGAAGGATACGATCGCCATCGATCGTCAACTCGAGCGGAATCGCACTGCCTAACAGGAGGAATCGGGTATAATTTGTTGTATAACTGTTGCGAGGAGGCAAGCAAACCATGCGTCAACGAGGCTTTACACTAATAGAGTTACTGGTCGTTATCGCGATTATCGCCATTTTAGCGGCGATACTGTTTCCTGTGTTCGCGCAAGCACGCGAAAAGGCGCGCCAGACCTTCTGCATCAACAACACTAAGCAGATTACGCTGGGAGCCCTCTCGTACATCACTGACCACGACCAAGCGTTCCCGTTCAGCCTCTACATGACCTCGAACGGAGCGGGAGGCGTGTGCGCATTCACGGTCTACCACGCTATCTATCCGTACCTCAAAAACGCAGACCTTTCGGGCTGCCCTTCGGATCGAGAGGCGTGGGATGTGCGCAAGGCGTTCCCACCGTTGGAACTGTGCCCAAACAACGCACAGTCCAATTTCAAGACGACCGCTTATATCGGCAACTGGTGCCTGTTCGAGCGCGGGAGCCTTCCCCGACGCGACTGGCCCTGGCCAGGCGGACCGCGCCCCGTTCGGGAAGCCGAAATCGACGATTTCGTGCGCACCCCACTGTTGTATGATGGCGTGCAAGGCGGTTTCCAAGGCGAGCAGGACCCACTTAGCGCGTTCATTCAAGGACGCCACAACTTAGTCGCCTCCGTGGGGTTTGTCGACGGACACTCAGGCAATGTCAAGACCCGCCTTGTACAAGGTACTCAGGTCTTCGTGCGCGAATTTCCGCTCGGTAAGACCAAGCGGTACTATGTGATTGTCGATACAAACCTACCTTTCCATACTCCATCAGGCTCTAATTATGTCTATCACGGGATGGACGGGATTGTCTCTCAATACCCATCGGGGCATCCACGCGCAGGACGCCCGTGCCATACCTGTCCGGGGCAGGCTGGTCGCACTGATAACCCGTTCGGCGACGATGGCAGAATGCCCAACCACTGCCGACGCACCAATTAGTCGCCTACAGCCGCAGGGTGCAGGTGTGCGCCCTGCGGCTGTGTCTACTGCGCGTGAAAATCCTCCGCTTTGCTGCATTACTTGAGAGAAGCCGTCACCTGCCGATAGTGGCAAATGGATTGCCGACCAGCCGTGATTGAGTGTCGTTGGACAATTCAGTTCAACCGCGCTCTATCAGGCGCAAGGTCATCAACAGTCCCGCAATGGTCTTCGAATCCCTAATCGCGCCGTCCAAAATCATGCGTTCCACCTCGTACAGGGGGGTAGGCACGAGTTCCACCAGTTCGTCGGCGTCCAGCCCCTGCGCGGTGAGCACCAAGTCCTCCGCGAGGTACACATGCAGCACCTCCTGCGAATAGCCAGGCGCAAGGTATTGGCTGAACAGTCTACGCAGGTGACGGGCATCGTAGCCCGTCTCCTCTTGGAGTTCACGTCGGGCGCAGGCGTCGGGCGACTCGTCGGGCTCCAGCGTACCTGCGGGGATTTCCAGCAGGGTCTCGCCTACTGCTTGACGGTACTGGCGGATCAGCAGCACTGTCTCGTGGTTCAGCAGGGGTACGATTGCGACCGCACCTCGATGCTCCACAATCTCGCGTTGCGCGGTATTCCCGTTAGGAAGGCGCACGGTGTCTACCCGCAGCGTCACCACGCGCCCCCGATAAATCGTGTGGCTCTCGATGAGTTCCTCGTTTAGGCGCATCATCTACTCCTGTGGAGGCTTGATGGCACGCGTCTTGAGGCGCAGCCACTGCCAAGCGTCTTCCAAGGTGGGGGGGCGCACATACACGGCGCGGATGTTGCCGTAGCCGTGCTGCAGCAGGTGCAGGGCAAGCGTATCGGGCGCGTGCAGGCGCAGGCGATAGCCATCGGGTAGCGGCTCGATGCGCACCTCCACACCCTGCAACCCATCCAGAATCGGCTCTGGGTCGCACGCCTCAAGCTCCAGTTCGGTCGTCCCCTGCTCGGCAATCAGGCGTTCGGGGGCATCGTCGGCAATCAGGCGTCCGCTGTCAAGCATCAACACGCGGTCGGCACGTTCGGCGACGGCAGGGTCGCGCGTGCTGAACAGCACCGCTGCGCCGAACCGACAGCGGTCATCCAGTTCGTGCCACAGGCGATGTCGGCGCTCGAAGTCTGCGCGGTCAAATGGGTCATCCAACAGGTACAAGGGGGCTTGTTGCACCAATGCGCTGCCCACTCGCAGCATGGAGCGTTGCCCCTCCGAAAGTTCGCTCAACGGTGCGTCCATTACCTCGCCCAGTCCAAGCACTTCCAGCATATAGACAGCGCGTGTGAACGAGGGTGAATAGCGTTTCAGGAAGTTAGCAGGTGTTGTTGTACGCAGGGCGCGTCCGTCAGGTAGGTCGGGCATCGTCGCGCAGTCAGCAACCTCCAGCCGTCCGCCCTCCAGCGCAACCTCGCCTGCAATCAGAGTCAGGAGCAGGCTCTTACCCGCGCCTGAGGGACCAAACAACGCGACCAGTTCGCCGCGCTCCACCGTGAAGCGCATCGGCGCAAGACGCACACTGCCGTGCCGTGCCGACTCGATATCCACCGCTCGCAGCACGACTCGCTCCGTCGCCATCGCTACCGCACCACTTCGGGGTTCGTCTCGCGCATCGCAGCAAGCACCTGCTCAGCGAACTGTTTGACCGACTCGCGGTCGCGTTCGGGGTTGCCCGAAGCGCTCTTGAGGAACCGCACGAAGTAGGCGCGTTGCTGATCCACGCCCGTTATACGCGCTAGCAGCAGCAAGATGCGCGCGGAGGAGGTGTCGTCGCGATAGCCCATCGGCGTCGCATAAAAGTAGATGCCGACTGCCTCGCGCCGTTGCCCATCCAGCGAAATCAGACGCACGAACCGTGCCTGTATCGGCTCGCGCTCAGGCACATTCAGCGTAATGCCCTCGTTCTCGGCAAACTCCCAGTTCTGCACGCGGAAGCAGACCTGCGGATTGTGGAACGCGCCCGTGTGCGACCCCGCGATAATCGAGAGGTCTGCCTGCTCGCCCGACGAATTCACATAGATCCGTGCAACATACTCGTCGGGCTTAAGCTCGTTCAGGGCAGATTCCGACATCGGGTATTCTTCCAGCAATGCCCACTCGCCCAGAGTAGCAGGGATTTTGTCCAGCGTCTTGCCTTCCTGCAACGGCTTCGGACGCGGCATAAACTGGATTGCCAGTACCAGCCCGATGGTGAGGGTCATCAGCACTGCCAGCGGCGCGCCGAAGCGTTTCCAGTCCATCGGCGGTGCAGGGCGTGGCTGGATAACCTCCGCCAAAGTGTCGGGCGCAGGCGGCTCGGAGCTCGCAACACCATCAGGGGATGTCTCCAACGCATCACCGCCCTCAGGTGTCAGCACCTCAGGCTGTTCTACAATCGCCATCGACTCCTGTGTGCGTTTCATCTCTTCCATCCTAACCACCTCGCCAGCAAAAACAGAGACACGAAGGGGATCAGAATCTCCAACGCGCCCGTTGTGGGAATATTCACCGTGCCGAAGATGGGCAGGGTCGCCTCATAGCCCTCGTGTGCAACCTTCGCTGCGTAAGGACCCCACGCGTGCCCTGCAACGCCAATCAACGCGATCCGCAAACCGTTCGAGATGACCGCAATCGGCAGCAGCGCAGCGGGCAAAATCAACTTCTTCCACAGGGGCATATCCACAATCGTGAAGAAAAAGAGCAGAAAGGTCAGCAACGCAATGGTGACCTTGAAACCGCTGCACTCCACACCGACATGCAGTTCGTACCCCGAGGGCATCATAAAGGTCACCTGACTCGTCTGCAAGATTTTGTAGAAGGGGCTGAGCATCGCAATAGCCACTTCGGTAGACCAGACCTTGATGGGGTTGGTGATTTCGTCGAACACGACGGAAGGCATCGGCATCATCAGGTACAGGAACAGCAGGGGATACAGCAGCACGCCCGTGATTTTCGTACCCCACAGCAGCAGGCTGCCCGCAATCAGAAGCAGCGGGAACGCCATACTGGAGACCCAGCTGGAATAGCCCCAGTGCCCCAGTAAGTGGATGCTCACTGCCAGTAGGAAGAGAGGTAGCCCCAGCCACGACGGGCGTGCCTCAAGCTGCAGCAATCGCTCGCGACGCATCCAAATCATCACCAGCGCAAGCGGCGGCACAAGGTACGCATACGAGTAATAGCCATTGTCGTCGCCCCAGCGCGGCAACCAGTAGACCTGAATAACCTCCCGATAGGCGTACAACACCATGCCCAAAAACGCAATCACTGCGCCGAGCAATATCGGCTGCGGGCGCGGTAGCTTTTTCAACTCCAACAACAACTGATCCATTCTCGATCCCTCCTGTCTACGACTCTATAGATACCCCAGACGCACTGCGAAAGGTCCAGTACTTGTTTGCGAAGAAGTTCCAAAACAGCACAAGGGCGGTCGCCGTTGCTTGGCACGCCAGAAACGCCAAACGCGGCGGCTCAGGCAGAAACGGACGCACCAGCAGCGTCGTGATGGTGGAGTTGAGCAGCATCCCAACGAGGTTCACCGTGACGAACTTGGCGAACTGGCGGGCGCGCGCATGCTTGTCGCGCACGCGAAAAGTCCAGCGACGGTTCCAAATGAAACTATTAACAGTCGCCGTGCCTGATGAGAGCACCTTTGTGAGCCACACCGCAGCCGCTTCGGGACGCACAGGTGCACCCGTGAGGTGCACAAACCCCGCGCCTAAGATACGCGGCAGGGGCGTGTAGTAAGTGAGAAAGAATGCCAAGCCCCAGTCGATTGCTGTGTTCATCGCCCCGACAGTTGCGAACTTCAAAAATTGGCGTACCCCTGACGGCAGCGCCTGCACCCGTGCGCGTGTCTTCTGTAGCATGCTTACCCTCGCATCACCCACAGCACCACTGCGCCCCACACCAGCACGGTCAGCAAAATGTGACGGTCGGAGACGATAAGTTTTTCGGGACTGCCACCCGCATCGTACCGATGCACCACGAAAAAGTAGCGCAGCAGACCGTAAGTGACCACAGGCAAAGTATACCAGAGATTCGGGTGCACCTTCGCCGTCTCCGACAAAATCACATAAATTGCATACGACTGCAACGCCAGCCCCAAGCAGATGGTCAGCAGATGCTCCAACATGCTTGCCGAGTAGTCGCCGAGCGCACCTCGATGGTTTACAGCTTCTTGCCCTAGCGAAACAAGCTCATGGCGACGCTTCGCAAATCCCAAAAACAGCGCAAGGAAGAAGGTGCAAATAATCAGCCACGGCGAAACAAACGCTTCAATCAGTACTGCACCCGATACCGCTCGCAACAAAAAGCCCAGCGCGATTATGCCCACATCGAGCAAGGGAAGATGCTTGAGGTAGAAAGTGTACAGCATGCTTTGGACAGCGTAGATGAGCACAATCGCACCAAACGGGACACGCAACCAAAATGCCAGCCATAGCCCCGCCAGCAGCGAGGCAACTGCCCCCAACCACGCCACAGACACAGGCAACCGCCCTGACGCAATCGGGCGATGCCGCTTCTTCGGGTGATGACGGTCGCGCTCCCGATCCAGAATATCGTTCACCAAGTAGATGCTGCTCGCCGTTAGGCACAGCGCGATAAAGCCGAGAATGGTCTGCCACACCAGCGTCGGGTTGGTATACTGCGCCGTGAACAGCAGCGCGGCGAACACCAGAAGGTTCTTAATCCACTGATGCGGGCGCATCGCCTGCACGAGGGCGGCGATAACGCTCACTGGGTTCGCCACACTGCGCGTCTGGCTCATACGGCAATCAACTCCTGTTTATAGGCGTTTACTGTGTGTTGAATACCTTCCTGTAGTGTGTAGCGCGGTTGGTAGCCCAGCGTGCGCTGAATCAGGCGCACATCCGCATACGAGCGGCGGATGTCGCCTGCGCGCGGCGGCTGATACTCTGGGGTCAGTGGGTAGCCGACCGCCTGCTCGATGGCGTGCAGTAGCTCCAGCAAGGTGTAGCGTGCGCCACTGGCGAGATTAAACACCTTGCCCACAGCGTCGGGGTGCATCGCACCCAGCCAGATACCCCGTAGTAGGTCGTCGATGTAGACAAAATCGCGCACCTGCATGCCGTCACCGTAGATGACTGGCGTACGGTCAGTCAGCGCGGCAGTAATCCAACGCGGGACAACGGCGGCGTACTGCGAGCGCGGGTTCTGACGCGGTCCATACACATTAAAAAAGCGGAGGCAGACCGTGGGCACGCCGAACACGCGCCAATAGTCGCGACACAATAACTCAGCATAGTATTTACTCCAACCATAGGGCGAGATGGGGGCAGCGTGCATCGTCTCGCGTTTGGGCAAGCGCGGCGAATTGCCATACACTGCCGCCGACGAGGCAAAAACAAACCGCCGACAGCCGCGCTGACGCACCGCCTCCAGCAGCAGCTGCGTGCCGTACACATTCACCTCAAAAGTCTCCACAGGCAGCTCCATCGAGAGGGGCACTGATACCTGCGCTGCCAAGTGGAACACCCGCGTGCACCCCTCCACTGCGGCGCGCACGGTCGCAGAATCCGCAACGCTGCCCTGCAGAAATTCGATGTCAGCAAGCACCTCGCGCAGATTATTCAGCGTGCCAGTCGAAAGGTCATCCAGCACGCGCACCGCGCCGTAGTGGAGCAGGAACCGCGTCAGGTGCGAGCCGATAAAGCCCGCCCCTCCCGTCACCAGAAACCGCTCGTCAGTACGCTCCATCACCTTTTAGGATGGCTGGAATCGTGCGGAGCAGGATTTTGATGTCCAGCCCAAGCGAGATATTCTCCACATAGTAGATGTCCAGCCGCATCCACTCGTCGAAAGTCAGGTTGCTGCGTCCGCTGACCTGCCACAACCCCGTGCAGCCTTGCGGCACAGCAAACCGTATGTAGTATTCCACTTTGTCGAAGCGATTTACATCATACGGCGCCATCGCGCGGGGTCCCACAAGGCTCAAATCGCCCTTCAGCACATTGAACAGTTGGGGCAGCTCGTCGAGGCTGTACTTGCGAATGAACCGGCCCACACGAGTCAGGCGCGGGTCGTGGCGAATCTTAAACGCACCACCCTGCTTCTCGTTCATGTGCATCAGCAGCGGCTGCAACTCCTGCGCGTTGCAGCGCATCGAGCGGAACTTGTACATGATGAACGGCTTGCCGTAACGTCCGAGACGGATCTGACGGAACAGAATTGGTCCTGGCGACTCCAGGCGAATAAGCAGAGCAATTACAAGCATCACAGGAGAAAGGATTATCAGCGCGAGCGCAGCGCCGACAATATCGATGAGGCGTTTCCAAAAGGCGTGCGGGATGTGTACCTCCGGGATATACTCGGCAAAGGGCGAATGTTCAGGTGCGCGCGGGCAGAAAAGCATTCTGCCCGCCGTCGGCTCCAATACTGTACTGCTCGATCGGCTCATCATAAGATCCTCCTTTCGAGGGGGCGCGTGGTCGCGCCCCCCGAGTCTGTGAATTAGTCGCGTGGCGTGGTCTGTTCAGGTTCCGACTCGTCTGTGCGCGTGCTGGCAGCTGGCAGTGCGGCGCGCGCCGCGGCGCCGTTGCGAGTCTCCAGCACGCGATGGTAGCCCTTCTGGAAGTGGCGGTACACCACGCTATCATCGAGGCGCACCTTGTTCAGCACCACGCCGACGAGGTTCGCCTCGTGCTGGCGCAGGCGCGACAGCATCTCACGGGTGGCGTCGGTCATGCCGTTGCCTGCCGCATGCACAATTAGCACATTCCCTGCCGCCAGCCCGATAACAGTGCCATCGGCGAAGGTCGCTGCTGAAGGCGTGTCGATGATAATAAAGTCAGCGACTTTCTTGAGAGTCTCCAGCAGGCTCTGCAGCTGGGGCGAGCGCAGCAGGCGCACAGGATTGTCCACAGGCGTGCCCGCACCGATGAATACCAACCCTTCAACAGCGGTTTGCTGCACTGCCTGCTCCAGGGAGGCATTGCCCATCAGAATGTCGCTTAGCCCTGGATGGCTCGCATCTGCGCGTACCAATCGGTAGAGCTGCGGGTTGCGCAGGTCGCCGTCGATAAGCACTACCCGTGCACCGTCCCGCGCCAGTGTGAGTGCGAGGTTGTAGGCGACCGTCGTGCGTCCCACATCGGGGTCGGCGCCTGCAATTGCAACCGCGGAACCGTTTAATCGCCCATTCGAGCCTAGCAAGCTGGCTGAGAGCAGTTGGTACGACGCGCTCAACGGAGACTGCTCAATGCGCTCACGCGAGAGCAGTGGGCGCGCCATTCGCGGCAGCGCAGCCACCACAGGGATGCCAAACAGCGACTCCGCTTGGCTGGAAGTGTAGACCCCCTGATCCATCTGCCCCAGCAATAGCACCAATCCAGTGGAAAGAATCAGGCTAAGCGAAAATGCAAGCGCAACGCGCAGGGGCAGGTTCTTGTCCACAGGGCGTGCGCTCGGACCGTCAATAATCTTCACAAAGCCTGCCGTCTGCAACTCGCTCTCGCGCGTGAGCGCCTCGTCCAGCTTTTGCTTGAGCAGGCGCACCTTCCCCTCCGCTAACTGTGCTTGGAGGGCAAGCTGTTCGGCAACGCGTTGCCGCTCTGGCAACCCATTCAAACGCGATTGCAGCTCTGCTAACTGGTCACGCAGCTCTTTCACGCGCTCCTCAGAAACTTGCACATCGACAACTGCCTGCAAATAGTCGCGCAGGAGTGCCTCATAAAGGTTATTCACGCCTGTGGTTTCGGCTTCCAGAATCATCGCTTGCTGCTGAGCGATTTGTGCTTCCGCATCGGCAATACGCTCCCTGAGGCGCATAACATCGGGGTGACTTTCACCGCGTCCTTGCGCCAGCTGCGCTTGGAGCTCATTCTGCAGACGCGCCAAGTCGGATTGCAGCTGCTGCATAATAGGATTATTACGCATCACTTTGCTTAGCTGTCGGTACTCCCCTCCGTTGGGGCGTCGTTCCTCCTGACGCAGCTGCTGCGTCACCCGCGCCAAGCGCGCGGCGACAGATCGACGAATCACATCTGCCTCATAAAGCAGGAGCTCCGCACGCGAGATAGATTGGAGCAGAATCTGCGTCTGATTCGACGCCTGAATAATATCTTTGTTTTGCTCCAGGTACTCGCTCAGCTGACGGGAGGCACGTTCATATTCGCGTTGCGCCTGTCGGTACTCTTGCTCTACGAACTCGCGCGAGGGGCGAGCGGTCTGGCTGTTGAGCGCACTATACTGCTCTTGGAACTTTCGCAACAGTACATCCATCGCGTACTGTGCTTGAAGCGGCGCAACCTCAATGTCGCCTTGGGTCGTAATTGTAACACTAACATATTCAGTGTTCGGGACGGGTTTGATTTGTGTTCGGCGTACCAAGTCTACCACACCCGCGTAGTCTTGCTCGTTGGCGGGCACGGTTTCCTTAATGCGATTCGCAGGATCCCACCGCCCACTGTCTTTGAGCTCGCGCCAAGTACTCATCAGCACACCGTAGCTTCCAACGATATTTGCGATGTTCTGGAGGCGCGTGATTAGGTCTACCTGCAGAGAATAGGGATCGGGGTAAATGACGGTACGGTTTGCCTGGAGCGAACGGTACTCTGCCACGACGGCGAAGCCTTCCCACTCACGCGGCTGCGTGTAGAAGTAGGTGAACACCGTGCCCGTCACAGTGCCCGTAATCAGAGCAATCAACCACCAGCGTCGCTTCAATAGCTTAATCGCCTGCCACAAGCTCATGGTGCCTAGCCTCCCTCGTTAAGGTCTCCAGAGCGAGCGACCAAATTCCAACTGTCGCCAAATCCAGAACACTGAGAGAATCCGATAAATCTGGTCGTAGTTGGGTGTATTGGTCTCGGAGACAAAAACCACATCGCCTGGTTGAAGTTCGATGTTTTGTGTCATGTCGCCCTTGTTGAGCAGCCGTATCAGATCAACCCGGATGCGCTCTTCGGTACCGTCAGGGCTTCGGCGCACAATGAAGGTCTGGCTCAAACGCGCACGCTCGGTCTCCCACGCCGCCTGTGAAAGCGCATCCAACACGGTGAATCCTGGACGCCAAACATACAATCCTGGACGCTTCACTTGCCCGCCCACAAAGAAGCGGTTCTGGGTCTCTTCGGGTACATAAATTGTATCGCCGTCTTCTATTGGAATGTTCTGACTCAAGTCGCCCTCGTAGAGCAAGCGGTACAAGTTCAGATTAATTTTTGTGCCATCGGCGCGTTGCATCCAAGCGTCCTCTAATCGAGCGCGTTCGGGCACGACGCCGCCCCCAAACGAGAGCGCATCCAGCACACGGTCGCCTTCCTTGAATTCGAAAGTACCCGGACGCTGGACAAACCCCAGCACAGATACACGCGGGCGATGGAACTGAATAATCGCTACAGACACGCGCGGCTCGCGCAAAATGTCCAACTCACGATAGCGACGGCTGATCAGTTGTTCCAGATCGGTGGTTGTAAGCCCTGCCGCATGTATCTCGCCGATGATCGGTACGGAGATTTTGCCATCACGCGAGACCGTTACCTGTGGCACAGATAACTCCACCTCCCCCAGCACGAAAATCCGAATCACATCCTCTGGCTGCAGCCGATAGGTACTTTCTATCCGCTGCGCTGCCAGCGACGCCAGCAGCACCAAACTCACGCACTGCATCAACCATCTCATCATAACTCCCTCCCGTCTGGGTGTCCTAAGGCACGGCACAGCAACTTTCGTGCCATCTCAATCCTCCTGTTCACTATGTATTATCGGCACGGATGGTCGAGATTTTCACCACTCGCGCCCTTATTATACCCAATAGCAATCCACAATCGCTGAACACTGGAGCGTTGCGCGGAATGTGGTTCCTGCGCTTGCCTCACCGAGCCTCTCCAGACCGAAGTGCCAGCGCGTAATCCCTGAGAACCGCCTGCTGTTTGACAGCAGTACCAATACTTGTGCCGCTTGCAACGCCTGTGTCGTTCCCAACTGCTCCTTCCGATAGCAACCTTCTGCCCATGAAAGGGTATACTTCCCGCGTGATGCGATTAAGCGCAGGATTTTCGTTAGGATTGGGGCTTCTCTTTGCGCTTGGGTGGGCACAGGCGACGCTGCCGAAAGAGCTGCAACAGCGTTTTGAGCGGGCGACGCGCTTGGCGGCGCAGGGCAAACTGCGCGAGGCGGAGCCGCTCCTCCGCGAAATTGCCCGCAAGCAACCGAACTTCGCGCCTGTACACCTGAGCCTTGGACTACTCTATCGCCTGCTAAACCAAAACGACAGGGCACTGACACACCTGCGCCGTGCAGCGACACTGAACCCGAAAGATTCCAAGCCACTGGTCGAACTCGCGCGTTTGCACCTCGACCTCAATCGCTTGGATGACGCGCGGGGCTACCTGCGGATGTTGCGTGACCGCTTTCCCAATGATCCTGAGCTGCCCGTGCTGGAGGGCGCACACGCCTCGCTGCGCGGCGAGTGGAGCGTGGCGATGCAGAAGTTTCAGCAAGCCCTGAAAATGCGCCCGAACGACTTCCGCATCCACTACAACCTTGGCGTCGCCGCATATCAACTGCGGCACTATACACAGGCGGAGAAGCACTTCAAGCGCACGACTGAGTTGAAACCCGACTACGCCACAGGGTGGAAGTCACTGGGGATGACCTACGAAGCGCGTGGGCTGCCAGAACACGCGCTCCGCGCCTACAGCGAAGCGCTCCGGTACGAACCAGACGACCTCCCCACCCGCCTCAAACGCGCCTCTTTATATCAGCAAGCAAGCAACCTCGAGGCAGCACTGGCAGACTTTCAGCACATCGCCAAGCTCTACCCGCGCAACCCAGATGCGCACATCAGCGCAGGGCTTATCTTGATGCGCCAAGCACGCTATCGGGACGCCCTCGTACACTTGGGCGCAGCGCTCAGCCTGCTCGCACCCAGCGACCCCCTCTATCTGGAGGTGCTGACCGAAATCGGGCACTGCAATCTGAACCTCAAGCAGTACGGCAAGGCGCGCGAGCAGTTCGCTCAGGTGCTGAAACTGATGCCTACAAACGCGCGCGCCTACGAGGGACAACTGCAGGTGCTGCTTGCACAAGAGCAAGAGACCGAAATCTTGCCCTTCCTGCGCCACTGGGCAAGCAACCTGCCCGATGACCCACGCCCAATTTTGCAAATTGCCCGCATCTACGAACGCAACCGTAGACCTGACCTCGCCGAAGAGGAATACAAGCAACTCCTACAGAAGTTTCCGCAGCAAACCGAATTTGTGCGCGAGTATGCGCAGTTCCTGCTGCGCCAAGGACGCGAAGAGGAGTCGACAGCGCTCTACGACCAACTGCTGGAGCGGTCACCTAACGAGGTGTTTGCGCTTCTGGGCAAGGCGCGCCTTGCCGAAAGACGCAACAACCCTACCCAAGCCCTCGAGCTCTACCAGCGCGTGCTGGCGCAAGACCCTGACAACGAAATCGCCTTGCTTGGTGCAGCTGCGATATATCGCCGACTCGAGCAGCTTGAACCAGCGATTGAGATATACAAACGGCTTACCCTCACTGAGACGCCTAACCCGCTCGCTTTCTCCAGCCTACTCGACCTCTACCGTCAAGCAAACCGCACGGACGAGATGCTGGCGTACCTGAAGACGCTGGCAGAGCGCCACAGCGCACGCTTGTTGCCACTGCTGGCGAGCGAGATGATTCAAGCAGGCAGAGGAGAAGCAGCGATTGCACTCTTCCAAGAGATACTGCAGCGTGAACCGAACAACGCGCAACTCCATCGAATGCTGGGGATTGTGTACGAGACGCTCAAGCGCCCTGATGAAGCGCTGCTCGCCTACGAACGCGCCCGCCAACTGGAGCCGAATGACAGCTGGACTCTCTACCACATCGCACAGCTGCAAATTCAACAAGGGCGCAAGGAGGCAGCATGGGAAACGCTTGTGGGCGCGCTCCGCGCTAATCCCGACGACCTCAGCCTCTACCCGCCACTGGAGCAGCTGGCAACGGAACTGGAACGCATCGAAGCATACCGCGCAATTGTCCAAACGCTTGCCGAACGCGACACCCCAGGTCAGGAACCGCTAAGAACCTATGTTGCCCTGCTCCAGCGAGAGGGCAAGACCGAGGATGCGCTTGCGCTGGTGAGTCGCCGCCTACGCACTAGACCCGACGATCAGACGCTACTGGCCATGCAACTGGGGCTGCTCAGCGCGCTCGGACGCCACCCCCAGATGCTGGGTGTCTATGCCCAACTCGCGCGGCTGAATCCAAACGACATCAACTTGCTGCGCAACTGGGTGATGCACGCCGAACAGTACGGCTCCACTGTAGAAACCATTCTCGCACTTCAGGCGCTTTACCAAGCTGCGCCTGACGACATCTCCACGGGACTCAAGCTTGCCCGCTACATGGAAATGGCGGGTCAACGCACCCGCGCGCTGGGACTGCTGCGTCTGATGCAGGAAAACTTCCCGACAAACCAGGACATCCGCAGCGAATTAGCGCGGCTGGAGGGCGCACAGTGAGGCGCACTTGGCTCGCACTGTTCGCCATCCTGCTGACGCTGGGGCGCGGCGCAATCCGCGAACTTGAAAAGAGCGCGGCACGCGAAATCCGCCAGCGTATCGGCGACGGCAAATTCACTGTGAAATTAGACATCGACGGCGTCGACGGACTCGCACAAGGGCGGCTCAAGACGCTTACAGTGCAAGCACGCGACTTCACACTGAACGGAATGCCATTCACCTTAGAACCAGAACGCCCTAAGTCAGGGCGCATCGAACAGTTCGTCATGCTCATGACCAATACGAATCTGCGTGGACTGCGCGCGGAACGCGCCACTGCCGTCATCCCCGATGTCTACTACGACAAATCGCTCGCACTCTCCAAGCGCATCTTTCGCCTAAGCGCAACGGGAATCGGCGCATGTGAAATCGTCATCAACGAGACCGATCTGGCAGCTTACATTGTGCGGAAATATGCGCCCTATCTTCGGGAGGTGACCGTACAAATTACGCCTGAGCAAACCACCGTACAGGGCGTTGCTACGCTGTTTGTGGGCGAGGTGCGCTTCCGAGCTGTTGGCAGGCTCGCTCCCCGCGACGGACGCTACCTCGACCTTGCAGAAGTACACCTCGAGATCGAGGGCGCGAGCCTACCCTCAGAGTCGGCGAACCTACTGCGCCGATTTTTGAACCCAATTATCGACCTTGAACGCGACTTGGGACTGTACGACGGACTGGCAATCGATGCAGTGATCAGCGAGCAGGGCAGGATGTGCGCCCGTGGTAGGGTCTGGATACCTGACAAGCACAAGTGAGGGTGCGCTGCTCGCCAAGAACAAGGCAACACGCGCTGCCGCGCCTACTCATCAAACGCGCCTCGCATTAAACTCTGAGTTTCCCGCACATGCCGCTCGATAATCTTGTCCTGTTCACCGCGATTCAACCATACCCCCGACAGGTCGGGCAGTAGTCGATTTCGATGCCCGCCCGCATCGTCATCTGCAGTTCCGTGTTGCACACAGGGCACTTCATAGCAGGGGAAGTGTACCCCGAACGGCGGGCAGGAATCGCGTCCGTCGTGGTGAATCGCGCGTCTATGCGCAAGTGGCTGATCGGTTGTGGGGTGCTGTTTGGCGTCGTGCTGGTGCTGTGCATCGGTGTGCTGGTGTGGGCGTTCACGCCGCCGAAGATTGAGATTCCGCCGCGCCAACTGCCGCCGAATAACGCCTACGACGAGTACCGCGCGATGGCGGAGGAGATGAAACAGCGGCTGGACGCAGACACACGGTTCAAACAGATTGAGAGTGCAATCAGGGGCGGGCAGCCGCTTTCGGCTGCTGATCGCGCCTACTACTTGCAGCGGATGGAACCCTACCTGCGTCGTTATGAGTTGTTGACGCTGCGCCCCTGCGTTGTCTCTGTGGAGCGTAGTGTCCACGCGCGATTTCCCGAATTTGCCCAGATGCGCCGCATTGCGTGGACGGAGGCGTACCTAATGCGCGAGGAACTGCGCCAGAAGCGTTATCGCGCAGCCGTCGCACGCGCCGACCGCCTGAGCCGCCTCGCCGAGCAGGCGCGCAACGGCGGGTCGCTCATCCACTACCTTGTCGGCTTGGCTATTCACTCCATCGCCTTGCAGCCGATTCGCGAGGAGTTGCCGCGCATTCAAGACCGCGCCGCGCTGGAAGCCCTGCTGAAACTCGCCCGCGACTACGAAAAACGGCGTATACCCCTGTGGAAGTGCCTGCAGGAGGAATACTACTTTATACTCAGCGTATATCAAGAACTGCTGGACGGGCGCATCAGCATCGACCAACTCACCGATTCTGGTTCTACTCCGCAGACAAGCACCTCGAGAGGTAATATGCTGCTCTATCAACTTCTCGTCAAGACCGCCTTGCCCGAATTGAACCGCTTGATGACGCAAGCCATAGAAGAGAGCAAGTTGCCTTTTCACCAGCGACGCCCTGAAACGATGGATCCCGAAAAGAGCGTCCGCCACCTACTGAATGCGTTAACGATTCCCACTGCGTTCGCGGCATCAAAGAGAGAGACAACCGAGGTTACCCTGATGCGTCTGGTGGGCTGCACGGCGGCAATTCGGTTGCACAAACTGCGCACGGGCAAGTATCCCGCCTCGCTGGAGGCGTTGCAACTGGGCGAGATGATTATCGACCCGTTTTCGGGCAAGCCGTTCGTCTACAAGGCCGACCCGCGCTTCGGGTTCCTGCTGTATTCGGTGAGCGAGAACCGTGTGGACGACGGCGGGCAATCGACTTACAGCGGCGTGCCCGAAGCCAGAGGCGACCTTTCGCCTGTGGCTGTGCGCTTGCCTGACCATCTGAAGGGCGTGCGCCGCGAGCAACAGCCGCTGGTTGCCCCTATCTGGCTGCGGTAGTGTCGAACACTTCGCCGAAAATAGCGTCTACAGATATGGTATACTGAATCGCCAGTTAGTCGGTCTGGCGCACGGGGATGACAAAATGAGAGCGGTATGGATGCTGGGGTTGCTCAGTGGGTTGGGCGTTCTGAGTTGGAACGCCGCGCCGAGTTTCTACGACCAATCTGCCGAGCGTACCGTGACGCTGAAGCATCGCGTGTTGACCGAAGCGCCGAAATCGGGCGTGGTCAACCGCCGCGTGTCCGACCTTGAGTTTACCGACTTGCAGGGACGCACTTACACGCTGAGCCGACTGACCCAGCGCGCGCCTGTGGTGTTCATCTTCACCGCCACGAAGTGCCCCGCCGCGCAGCGCTACACCGTGCGCATCAACCAACTGTACGAGACCTACCGCAAGAAGGGCGTGCAGGTGTTTTTGGTCTACCCGAACTACGACGACACGCGCGAGGCGGTGGTTCAGCATGTGCGCGAGTATGGGCTGAAGCCGCCTGCAGTGCATGACCCCGACGGCGCGCTGGCGCGTGCGCTGGGCGCGACGATGACCCCGCAAGCCGTGCTGGTGGACAAAAAGATGCTGCTGCGCTATCGCGGCGCGATTGACGACAACCGCTACGAGACGCGCGTGCGCACGCACTACCTGAAAAACGCGCTCGATGCGACGCTGGCGGGCAAGCCCGTCAAAGTCGCCTCCGCCGAGACCTTCGGCTGCACCATTCGATTCCGCGAGGAAGCCGCCGCAAGCGCGCCCATCACCTACGCCAAGCACATCGCGCCAATCCTGCAGGAGTATTGCCAGCCGTGCCACCGCCCTGGTGAGGTTGCGCCCTTCTCGCTGATGACCTATCGCGACGCCTACACCTGGCGCAAGGAGATCGCGGCGGTCGTCAAGGCGCGCCAGATGCCCCCGTGGAAGCCCGTCCACGGCTACGGCGAGTTTCAGGGCGAGCGACGGCTGACCGACGAGCAGATTGCCATGATTTTGCAGTGGGCGGAGACGGGCGCGCCGATGGGCGACCCGAACGACATGCCCCCGCCCCGCAAGTTCAGCAACGGCTGGGCGCTGGGCGAGCCTGATGTGGTGTTCGAAATGCCCGTCGAGTACGAAGTCGGTCCCACAGGCGACGACGAGTACCGCCACTTTGTCATCCCGACCAACTTCGACGAGGATGTGTTCGTGCGGGCGATTGACATCCAGCCCGGCAACCGCAACACGGTACACCATGTGATTGTGTTTCTGGACACGACGGGCACGGCGCGCCAGTTGGACGCCGCCGACCCCAAGCCAGGCTACGAGGCGTTTGGCTGGCCGGGATTCGTACCTGCGGGGATGCTGGGCGGCTGGGCGCCAGGCTTGACCCCCAGCGTGCTGCCCGACGGCACGGGCTACCGCCTGCCCAAAGGCGCGGATGTCGTGCTGCAGATTCACTACTACCGCACAGGCAAGCCCGAAAAAGACCGCACGCGCGTCGGCATCTACCTCGAGAAAAAACCGAACCCGCAGCCAGTGGGCATCGCGTGGCTGATCAACCCCATCTTCCGCATCCCTGCGGGCGCGGAACGGCACGAGGTGCGCGCGATGTGGATTGCCCCGCGCGATGTGGAAGTGGTCGCCATCACGCCCCATATGCACCTGCTGGGACGCGAAATGCGCATCGACGCGGAACTGCCCGACGGCACGAAGAAGACCCTCATCTGGATTGACGACTGGGACTTCAAGTGGCAGGACACCTACCACTACAAAACGCCCGTCAAGTTGCCGCGGGGCACGCGCGTGACGGTCTACGCCTTCTACGACAACTCGGAGAAGAACCCGAACAACCCCAACAAGCCGCCCAAGGATGTGACTTGGGGCGAACGCACGCAGGACGAGATGTGCCTGGCGTTCCTGCACATTATCGGCGAGGAGGGCACGGGCTTTCGCGGCGGGCGTAGAGGCAGTGGCGGCAGCCCATTCCGACGCAGCGCGAATCCTTGACGGGCGTCTTCCGCTGCCCTCACCCCCAGCCCTGATAAGGGTACATCGGTCGGGTACAAAAAAGTGCCGATCGCAACGCCCTTGCAACACCTCCAACACGCACATCCACACAACGCGAACGCACCCATCGGTATATCAGAACTGCTCCGCTTCCGTCGAGCCGTGCATGGCGAGGGTGGAGGCTTGCCCGCCTGTGATGGCTTCCTGCACGGCGTCGAAGTATGCCGTGCCGACGAACGCTTGATGCTCCACCGCGCGGAAGCCCTGCTCGCGCGCTTGGAACTCCGCCTCCTGCAGGTCGGCGTAAGCGGTCATGCCCGTCTCGGCGTAGCCGCGCGCCAGCTGGAATGAGATGTAGTTGAGCGCGTGGAAGCCCGCCAGCGTGATGAACTGGAACTTGTAGCCCATCGCGCCCAGCTCGTGCTGGAAGCGGGCAATCGTGTCGGCGTCCAGCAGCTTCTTCCAGTTGAACGACGGGGAACAGTTGTACGCCAGCAGCTTGCCGGGGTACTGCTTGTGAATCGCTTCGGCGAACTGGCGCGCCTCGTTGAGGTCGGGCGTGGAGGTTTCGAACCACAGCAGGTCGGCATACGGCGCATACGCCAGCCCGCGCGCAATGGCTGCCTCGATGCCGTTGCGCACCACATAGAACCCCTCGTAGGTGCGCTCGCCCGTCAGAAACGGCTGGTCGTTGGGGTCGATGTCGCTGGTCAGCAGCGTGGCGTTCAGCGCGTCGGTGCGGGCAATTAGAATTGTAGGGACGCCCATCACATCGGCGGCGAAGCGCGCGGCGATGAGTTTCTGGATGAACTCGCGCGTGGGCACGAGCACCTTGCCGCCCAAGTGCCCGCACTTTTTGGCGGAGGCGAGCTGGTCTTCGTAGTGGACGCCCGCCGCGCCCGCCTCGATGAGCGCTTTGGTGAGTTCGAAGGTGTGCAGCACGCCGCCGAAGCCCGCCTCGCCGTCGGCAACAATCGGCGCGTACCAGTAGATGTCGTTGCGTCCCTGCGCGTGCTGTTTCTCATCCTCACGGCGGAAGGCGTTGTTAATGCGCTTCACGACGGCGGGCACGCTGTTAACAGGATACAGGCTCAGGTCGGGGTAGGTCTGCATCGACAGGTTCGCGTCGGCGGCGACCTGCCAGCCGCTGAGGTAGATCGCCTTTAGCCCCGCCTGCACCATCTGCACGGCTTGCGTGCCCGTAAGCGCGCCCAGCGCGGCGACATACGGCTCGGTATGCATCAGCTCCCACAGCCGTTGCGCGCCGAGTTTCGCCAGCGTGTATTCAATCTGCACCGACCCGCGCAGGCGCACGACATCCGCCGCCGAATACGGGCGCGTAATCCCCTGCCAGCGCGGGTTCTCGCGCCAGTCTCGCTCCAATTGCTCAATCACCGTCTGCATGCTTACCTCCTCATCGTTGATAGGTTTGCGCCCCGTAATGTGTGCAAGATTTTTCCCCCCTCCTAACCTCCCCCGTACACGGGGGAGGAACTCCCTCCCCGCATGCGGGGAGGGTTGGGGTGGGGGCTCAGTCAATATACTCATAGGCTACCAGCGTCACGAAGTCGATGAACGGCTCCGACAGCACGACTTGGCGCAGGATAGTCGCGGCGTCGTCCAGTCGGTTGGGCGCGTCGCCGTAGCTGGTGCGGACGCTCGCCAGCTCCTCCGCCAGCATCTGCTCGAACAGGTCGGGCGTGATGGCGCGTCCGTCGCTCAGGTGCGCCCCGCGCCGAATCCACTGCCACAGTTGCGACCGCGAGATCTCAACGGTGGCGGCGTCCTCCATCAGGTAGTTGATGGCAGCCGCGCCGACCCCGCGTAGCCACGAGTCGAGATAGCGCAGGCTCACATTGATGTTCGTGCGCATCCCGCCCTCGGTAATCTCCCCGCGCGGGAAGTTCAGCAGTTCCTGCGCCGTGATCGCGCGGCTCGGCTTGACATGAATCTGGTTGGGCGTGGGCATGTGCGTGTTGAACACCTCCAGCACGATGGGCACAAGTCCAGGGTGGGCGACCCAAGTGCCGTCGTAGCCTTCACTGACCTCGCGCTGCTTGTCGGCAACGACCTGCGCAATCGCGGCGGCGTTCGCGTCGGGGTCGTCGCGGCGCGGGATGTACGCCGACATGCCGCCAATCGCATGAATGCCGCGCTTGTGGCAGCTCTGCACCACCAGCTCGGAGTACGCCTTCATAAACGGCACGGTCATCGTCAGCGTGGCGCGATCGGGCAACACGAGGTCCTCGCGGGCGCGGAACTTGCGGATGATGCTGAATAGGTAGTCCCACCGCCCGCTGTTCAGCCCTGCGGAGTGTTCGCGCAGCTCGTAGAGGATCTCCTCGCACTCGAACGCGGCGAGGATGTTCTCGATCAGCACAGTGGCGCGGATGGTGCCGCGTGGGATGTCTAACTGCTCCTGCGCAAAGAGGAACACCTCGTTCCACAGGCGCGCCTCCAGATGGCTCTCCAGCTTGGGCAAGTAGAAGTAGGGTCCCGTGCCGCGCTGGATTAGCTCGTGTGCATTATGGTAGAAGTAGAGTCCGAAGTCCATCAGCGCGCCAGGCGCAGGCTCGCCGTCTACCCAAAGGTGTTTTTCGGGCAGGTGCCACCCGCGCGGACGCACGCACAACACAGCAATCTGCTCATTCAGACGGTATTGCTTGCCTTCGGGACTGGTGTACTCAATCGTGCGGCGCACGGCGTCGTACAGGTTCAGCTGCCCCTGAATGCAGTTCTCCCAAGTGGGCGAGTTAGCGTCCTCGAAGTCCGCCATAAACACCTTCGCGCCAGAGTTCAGCGCGTTGATAATCATCTTGCGGTCTACGGGACCCGTGATTTCCACGCGCCTGTCCTGCAGGTCAGGTGGGGGCGGGGCGACTTGCCAGTCGCCGTCGCGGACGGCTTGCGTCTCGGGCAGGAAGTCGGGGTTCTCGCCTGCGTCCAGTCGCGCCTGACGCGCCTCGCGCATCGCCAGCAGCTCCTTGCGCGTCGGGTTGAAACGGCGCGTCAGCGTCGCCACGAAGCGCACCGCGTCGGGCGTCAGGATCGTCGTCCACTCGGGGCGCACTGCGCCGCGTATCTCGATACCCTCGCCTGCCAGTTGGCGGTTCAGCTCCTCTTGACGGTTCATCAGTTGCCTCCGTTGCCACGATGGGACTGCTGACCGACCGTTCGGTTAAAGAATACCCGCAGTCGGTACATGTTAAGGATACCCAAATCGGTGGCGGAAGCTATTTGGCTGTTGTAGTTGCAAGCGCGGCGCGAAGCGCGCTGATTTGTGCCATAAGCTGGCTGAACGCCTCAGGCGTGAGCGACTGCGCCCCGTCAGAGAGCGCACGGTCTGGATGCGGATGCACCTCAACGATCAGCCCATCTGCGCCTGCTGCCGTCGCCGCCAGTGCAACTGCAGGCACATAGCGCGCATGCCCGACTCCATGACTGGGATCAACGATGATAGGTAAATGAGAATGGTACTTGATAACAGGTACAGCGTTGATGTCGAGCGTATTGCGCACATACGCGCGATCGATGGGCACGATACCCCGTTCGCAAAGCATCACTTGCTCGTTGCCGTGCGTGAGCAGGTATTCGGCAGCGGCAAGCCACTCATCAATCGTTGCGCTGGGGGCACGCTTGAGCAGCACAGGCTTACCCGACTTGCCCGCCGCCACCAGCAACGGGAAGTTCTGCATGTTGCGCGCGCCGATTTGCAGGATATCCACATACTCGCTCATCATCGCCACATCGCGCGGGTCAATCACCTCACTGACCGTTAGAATGTCCACCTCTTGAGCGACAGTGCGTAAGATTTCCAGTCCCTCGCGTTGCAGTCCCTGAAACGAGTAGGGCGAAGTGCGCGGTTTGTAGGCGCCTGCGCGAAGAATCTGCGCCCCTGCTGCTTTGACCGCGCGTGCCGATTCGCTGAGCTGCTCGTAGCTCTCCACAGCACATGGACCTGCCATCACCACGAACCGTCCACCGCCGATTTCCACATGTCTGACCCGTACAATCGTGTCGTGCGGGTGAAAGTCGCGAGCAGCGCGCTTGTACGGGCGCGAGATGTGAATCACCTGATCCACACCTTCCATCGCCGACAGGTGCTGGTCTAACATAGGACGCAGCTCAGGCGGAATTGCGCTGGGGATGCCGACGGCAACCCGCGAGCCGCCCGGCAACACCAGCGACTCCATCCCGTGTTCGTGAATGGCTTCACAAACGGCTCGAATCTGTTCCTCAGTTGCTTCGCGCTTCATCAGAATCATCATAGGCAGACACTCCCTTAGCAGGCAGCCCCCTTGCTGAACGCCGAATAACCAGTTGCAACGCTGCGCACTCAATTATACCCCAATAGGGGCTTTGGGGCGGTATACTCCAGTAGGCAATGGGCAAGTACCAGATTCTGGATCACACGGCGGACAAGGGTCTGGCGGCGACGGCAGCGAGCCTGCCCGATTTGTTCGAGACCGCTGCGCACGGGCTGTTTCGGTTGATGATTGACCCCACCCGATACGCGCCCACTGAGCAGGTCGTTTTCGAACTACACGCTCCCGACTTGGAGGTGCTGCTGGTCAAGTGGCTAAACGAGTTGCTTTACCATTTCGAGGTGCATCATCGGCTGTTCAGTCGCTACGAGGGCGTTGCGGTGCGCGAGGTGGGCGATCGCTGGTATCTGCAGGCACAGGCGTACTACTGTATTATTGAGCCGCATCAAGTGGAGTGGGACGGCGCGCCCGTGAAGTCGGTGACCTATCACGGGCTGCGCTTGGAACAGGACTCAGGAGGCTGGCATCTCCGTATCTTCGTGGATGTTTGACGACTTGCCATTTGTGGTGACGAGGTTAATTGTGTCCTCGCCTGGCAAGATGCGCACAAGGCTGTTGCCGTCCGCTTGTTGAGTCAGCTCCACACCTGTGCGGACGAGTTGGGGCACGAGCCACAGCAGCGTGCGCAGGTGGCTGGTCGCGCGATGCGTCGTCCATGCGCTGCTGCCATTGGCAAACAGCGCAGGCAGAATCAGCTGATCAGCCAAAAAATAGTCCACGGCTGCACGAGTCTTCGCCCACTTCATGAACTCGTCCCAAGCCTCCTCGACCACCTGTTCGATGGCGACACCGCGCCGTCCCAGGCGAATGAAGCCTGCGTAGCCGTGTTCCGCTTCGGCGGTGAGCGTGACGGACAGTCCAAACCCGCGCGAGGGCAGCACGCGGTGCACAAACTCTGGGCGCAACCCGATAAGCCCCACGAGCGTCTCCGCTGCTTGGTCGCCGCGCCGCAGGATGTTCTCTGGCAGGTTAGAGAGTGTAAAAATGAGCCGAATCGCTTTGAGTTTGCCGCGCTCGCGCCAATCGATGGGCTTGAGCGGTGTCTGCGCGGGCTCGACATACACCACGGCGCGCCCGCCGCCGCGCGGGTAGAAACCGCCCTCCAGCGTCTCCACACGCGCCTCGACCCCAAAGTGGCGCAGGGCAGGCAAGTACACATACTCGATGTAGTCCGTGCCCGGACTCCAGCCAACATGCGTCCCGCCTAAAATGGTGATCTTCGCCGATTGCCCTTTGAGCGCGAGGGGCAACAACACGGTCTGTGCCACCAGCATAACAGCGCCTGCCGAACCTTGCCCAGAGATGTCCTCAATGTCAAACATGAACTCGCCGCCTACCACCTCGTTCGGCTCGAAGCGCAGCTCCGTAGAGCCTATCATCGCGCCTTCCACGCGGGCGTTGCTGATGGTGGCTGCAGCATGGATCGCGGTCAGATGCTGCGGCTGCAAACCAGGATTCGGACGCTTCACGCGCAGGTTGAAAAACTCTACAGGCTGACCTGTAATCATCGAGAGGACTAACGCTGTCCTTAGTATCTGCCCGCCGCCTTCACCATAGGCGCCATCAATCCGAACCATATCGTGCCTGCTTGGATACTCTATCATCTTAGCCACAGTATACCCCAAGAGGGACAGCCATCGCCACATGCCAAAAATCTCCTGTGCGGGCACTCACAATCTTCACAGCGGCTTCTTCCGCTACAGCAGGGTGGGGTTCAACCGATGGTGATGCTCGGCGAGGGCGTGTGCCAGCCGTCGTTGCGGCGCAGGGAGAGGGTACTCCTGCAGTGCGTCGGGAGCGACCCATGTAGCCATCTCATAGGAGTCTGTTGGCTGCGCTTCCCCTGAGACCCACTGGCACAGGTAGCCGTACAAACGAATGCGCGTGGTGGTCACGGTATGCTGGAAGCTCACCAAGACTTGGAGCGGCTCTACCTGTACACCAAGTTGGGCAGCAGCGCGCTGAGCAACGCTCTCGAGGCTCTCCTGCCCGTGGCGAGTGGCTCGCGGAAACTCCCACAATCCGCCCCACACGCCCGTGGGCACGCGTTGCGCCAAAAGGTATTTCCCGTTGCACACAACAATCGCCGAGACATCTAAGCGCGCTTGGGTGGTGGCACGCCGTGAGGGTTCGGGCACTGCGGTCGGTTGTCCGCGCTGGTACGCAGCGCACAAGTGGCTTACAGGGCACGCTGTACAGCGCGGCTGCGCGGGCAGACAGACGGTCGAGCCTAGCTCCATAAGTGCCTGATTGAACGCGCCAGGCTGCTGCGTATCGACAAGTTGTGCGCCGAGTTGCCAGAGCCGTTTCTGCGCAGCGTGCGTCTTAAGGTCGCCTTTGAGCCATAGCAGGCGCGCCAGCACGCGCGTCACATTCCCGTCGACCACAGGCGTCGGCTGCCCGAAGGCGATACTGGCAATTGCGCCCGCTGTGTACGCGCCGATTCCTGGCAGCTTGAGCAGACGGTCGACAGTAGCGGGCAACTGCCCGCCGCTTTGGACAATCTGCTGCGCTGCGCGATGCAGGTTGCGTGCGCGCGCATAGTAACCCAACCCTTCCCAGTAGCGCAGCACCTCCTCCAACGGCGCGTCTGCCAGTGCCTGCACGGTCGGGAACCGCGCCAGAAATCGCTCATAGTAGGGTACAACAGTCGCCGTCTGGGTCTGCTGCAGCATCACCTCCGCAACCCATACACGGTACGGGTCGGGGTTGTCGCGCCACGGAGTGGGACGCCGATGCACGGCGAACCACGCCAACAGCGACCGTCGCAGCTCGTGTACCCATGCCGTGTCCAGCGACGCCTGTGCCACGCAGGAGAATTGTACCCTGCAACGCTGCCCCCACGAACGCCCTCCGCTGGCAGCTGACCCTGTGAAAAAAAGCACAGACTCTTGCGTTCGAGCCCGCGGATAGGGTACAATAAGCGCGTATGAAAACTGCCCTGCGCGTGATGAGCGCGCCGCAATCGGGGTCGTTCATGTCGAAACTGCGTGCGTACTGGCTGTTGAGCAAGCCGCGCGTGACGATTCTAGTGTGGCTCACGACGGCTTTCGGGCTGATGCTTGGGGGATGGGGTCAAGTGCTACAGAACGAGTTAATCGTGGCGACGCTGATTGGTTCGTGGCTGGTAGTCGCTTCCGCAAATGCGTTGAACCAGGCAATTGAATGGGCGCGCGACGCGCAGATGCCGCGCACGGCATTGCGCCCGATTCCATCAGGGATGCTCTCGCCGTTGGAAGGTTGGTTGGTCGGTACACTGTGGGGCGTGCTGGGAGTGTTGACGCTCGCGCTGTGGGTGAACGGGGCGGTGGCGTGGCTGGGCGCGGTCTCGATTCTGCTGTATGCATTTGTTTACACACCACTCAAGCCACAGACGCATTTCAGCACAGCGATTGGTGCAATCCCAGGCGCGATTCCGCCGATGGCGGGCTGGGTCGCGGCGCAGGGTGGCTTCTCGCTGGAGGCGTGGCTGCTGTTCGCGCTGCAGTTTGTGTGGCAATTTCCGCATTTTTGGGCGATTGCGTGGCTCTATCGGGACGACTACGCGCGGGCGGGATTCCGCATGCTGCCGTATCCCGACGCCAGCGCGGTGGCGACTGCGCGGCTGTCACTGGCGTACACGCTGGCGATGGTCGCGATTAGCCTGATGTTCGCGCCGCTTGCGACGCACGGTTGGCTTTACCTGCTGGGCGCGCTGACGCTGGGGTATTGGGCGACCTACGCTGCCGTTCGCTTCCTGCGCTCGCCCGACCCGACGCAGGGCGCCCGCGGTGTGCTGCGCAGCTCGGTACTGTATCTGCCGCTGCTGCTGCTGTGGATGATTCTGACTCTTTAGGAGGACGCGATGACGAAGCTGAAGACGCCTGCGCGTCCGCAAGGGCGCGGGGCTGGCGAAGGGAATGTGCCCCCCCGCTATCGCGGCGGCGACGGCGAGGGGCACGAGCAGCCGTTTGACCGCTTTCAGGCGGCGCGGCTGGGGCTGTATATCTTTCTCGGCGCACTCACGACGATGTTCGGCGCGTTGGCGGTGTTGTACCTGTTGCGCACGCCCGCCCGCGCGGAGTTTGCCTTCCAGATGCCCAAGCTCGCGTGGTTCAGCACCGCGCTGATTCTGCTAAGCAGTATCCCCTGCCAGATGGCGTTGAACGCGGCGCGCGCCAAGCAGCCGCGTGGCGTCGGGCGCGGCATGCTGCTGACGCTGATGCTCGGCGCGCTGTTTCTGGCGTTTCAGCTGGGCAGTTGGGGCGAGATTGCCCGCCAACTGCAAGGCGCGCCCGCGCACTTTTTTACGGCAATGTTCTATGTCATCAGTGCAATCCACGGGCTGCACCTGTTGGGCGGGTTGGTGTTCATCGCGATTCTGCTTTATCAGGCACAGGTCGCGCAGCGAGTCAGCCCGCAGTCGGTCGAGCTGGGCGCAATCTACTGGCACTTTCTGGGCGTGCTGTGGGCGGCGCTGTTCGGCGTGATGCTCATCAAGTAGGGCGATGCGTATGCGTGGGATGATGCTGTTCGCGTGGAGCTTACTGGCGTTGGCGACGGCGGCGCTTGTGTTCGCGCTCTACACCCGCCAAGCCGCCACTAAGGAGCCGCCGCTGCCCGTGATGGGCACGGTCGATATGCCCTTCCAGTTCACCAACCAGTGGGGCGAGACCGTTAGCCGCGACACTTTTCGCGGCAAGGTGTGGGTCGCCTACTTCTTTTTCACGACCTGCCCCAGCGTCTGCCCGACGGTGAACCGTAACGCTATCGATGTGCAACGCGAGTTCGCCAACAACCCCGAAGTGCTGATAGCGGGCTTCACGGTAGACCCCGAAAACGATACCGTATCCCAACTCAAAAAGTGGGCGGACAAGCACAAAGCACAACAAGGCAAATGGCATTTTCTGACAGGCGACCGCGAGACGCTCTACAAACTCTCGCGTGAAGTGTTCAAACTCGGCGTAGAATCGGGCGACGAGGCTCATGCAATAGTGCATAGCGACCGCCTCGTGCTAATTGACCGTCAGGGGCATATTCGCGGCTACTATTCGGGCATGGACAAAAACGCTGTGCAGCAGCTGTTGCAAGACATCTACCGCGTGCTGGAGGATTAGGATCCTGTCTTATCAAGGGAGGTGAGGAAGGACTCGAAGCCTACGCATTCACGAACTTTGGAAGCATAGTTGGCATAACTTGATACCGATGGCAGCGACCCGTTTGCAGGGTATACTTCACGCTATGAATCCAGTTCCAACGACGCGCATCGAGTATGAAACCTACACTCTGCCGAACGGTTTGCAAGTAATCCTTTCGCCGCACGGTGTTGCGCCGACCGTCGCTGTGTTGGTGCTATACAAGGTTGGCTCCGTGAACGAACCACGCGGCAAAACAGGGTTCGCGCACCTGTTCGAGCATATGATGTTTCAAGGCTCTGAAAATGTGCCGCGCGAAATGCATTTCAAGTATGTGGAGTCCAACGGCGGCGTGTTGAACGGTTTCACTTCACACGATCTCACAGTCTATTTTGAGTTGCTGCCCGCCTCCAAGCTACCGCTGGGGCTGTGGCTGGAATCGGATCGCATGCGTTCGTTGCAGGTCTCGCAAGAGAATTTGGATAACCAGCGCGCGGTGGTCAAGGAGGAGCGACGGCTGTCGGTGGACAATCAACCTTATGCCCGTGCGATGGAATGCCTGCGCGCAATTGCCTACGACAACTTCGCGAACCAGCATTCTGTCATCGGCTCGATGGAGGACTTAGACCATGCGACACTTGAGGATGTGCAGGCGTTTTTCCGCACCTATTACGCGCCGAACAACGCGATTTTGGTCGTGTCGGGCGATTACGATCCCGACGAGGCGCGTGCGTGGGTAGCACGCTACTTCGCTGACATCCCGGCACAGTTGCCCCCACCGCCCGTAGATGTGTCGGAGCCCGACCGCGAGGAGCGGCGCGAGGTGTTCCTCGACACGCTGGCACAAGTGCCTGCTGTTGCCATTACTTGGAAAATCCCCTCGCGCGGCACGCTGGAAAACGACGCGCTGCAAATCGCGGGCGATTTATTAACCGATGGGCGCGCGGCGCGCCTGTATCAGCGGCTGGTGAAGCAGGAGCACATTGCCGTCAGCGTGTCGGGTGGCGCAGAGGCGCGCCCTGCCCCCAGCCTGTTTCGCTTGTTCGTGTTGCACCACCCACATGTAGCCCCCACGCGCGTGGAAGCCGTGATATATGAGGAGATTCAAAAACTTGCTGAGGGGGGCGTGCCAGAACGCGAACTGGAGCGCGTGCGGACGCAGTTGCTGGCGCAACGCTGGAGCGACAACCTGTACTACGGCATGCAGAGCCCGTTGGGGCGCGCGCTGGGGCTGGCGTATTTCGCGGCGTTCGAGGGCGACCCAGACGGCGTCAATCGTGCACTGGAGCGGTTGCTGGCTATCACGCCCGACGAAGTGCAGCGCGCCATGCAGCAGTACCTACACACCTCGCGCAACCGCACCGTGATGCACATTCAGGCAGGTGCAACACAGGGAGGTGCAGCATGACCCGTGCGACGCCCCCACCCGACCTGCCGATGCGCTCATCACAACTGCCGCTGCCCGCCGCGCATCAGCTGCCGAACGGTCTGCGCGTGCTGACTATCCCCGACACGCGCGCGCCTGTAGTAGAGTTTCGGCTGGTGCTGCCCTTTGCAGGGCGCGCACACGACGATCCCAGCTGGGTGGGACTGGCAGCAGCCACCGCGCGCCTAATGATTGCGGGCACGCCCACACGCACCAGCTTCGAAATCGCCGACGAAGCCGACCGCTATGGCGGTAGCATCAGCGTCAGCGCGAACACTGAGACCGCCACGCTAAGCGCACGCTGCCTCTCAGCGTTCCTGAATCCGATGACGCGCCTGATAGCGGATGTGCTGCAGCATCCGACCTTCCCGCCCGACGAGGTGGAGATCGACCGTTCGAACACGCTGCAACGCCTGCGCCTGCAGCGGTCGCAGCCCGCGTTCTTGGCGGAAGAGCGGTTCCGCGTCGCGCTGTTTGGGGCGCACCCGTATGCCCGCCTCGCACCCGATGAGAACGCCCTGCAACGCTGGGGCACGGACGAGTTGCAGGCGTTTCACACCGCGCGCTACCGCCCCGCCGAAGCAACGCTGCTGGTGGTGGGCGACTTCGATCCCGATGCGCTGATGACCATCCTGAGCGACGCACTGGCAACATGGCGAGGTACAACGGCAACCGAGCCTGTACCTGCGCCTCCGATGCAGACCGCTGAGCAGGGTTGGCAACTGGTTCCCCGCCCCAACTCGGTGCAAAGCCACCTAATGCTGGGCACGCTCTGTCCCCCGCGCGACGCGCCCGATAGCCTCGCCCTGCAACTCGCCGTTAGCCTGCTGGGCTCAGGCACCAGTTCGCGCCTGTTTTTGACCGTGCGCGAGCAGCATGGCTACGCCTACAGCGTCGGCGCACACCTGGACTACTACCTGCGCATCAGCGCGTTCGTGGCTGAAGCGCAAACCGCCACCGAGAACACCCACGCCGCTGTCCGCCAAATCCGCGCCGAAGTGGAGCGGCTCATCGGCGACCCAATCCCTGCAGATGAACTGCAAGCAACGCAGAACTACTTGATTGGACGCCACATGCTGGGACGCATCACGCTGGGCGGGGTAGCAGACCTGTACAAGCAGGCAGTCGTCTACGGCTTGCCACTGGACTACTGGCAACGATACCCTGACATGCTGGCATCGCTAACAGCAGCACAAGCGCAATCGGCGGCAGCGCAGTACCTACAGCCTGACCGCTTCGTGACAGTGGTGGTCGGCGAGCCAAGTTTAGGCTGACGCCGCGCCCGTTGACCGATGATGACGGCTTCTAAACGATACGGAACTCGTCGGGCTTGAAGGTGTAGCTGGTACCTGTTTCGACAGCAGTCTTTGCGCCCAGCACACAGGCGAGCGCAGGCAGCGCGTCAGCAGCGGTGCATTTGGGCGACTCGTCTGTGCGCACGCACTGCAAAAAGTGTTCCAACTGGACATAGTAGGCGTTGCGTTGCCCCTGCTGGGCGAGCTGCTCGCCGCGTTGCGGCGCGCGGCGCGTCGGCGTCGGCTCAATCACCACCGCGCGCCGACCATCCACCTGCACGGTATGGGCGTCGTCTTCCCACGCCAGCTTCTCGGCATTGCGCTCGCGGAACAGCAGCCCAGAGGTCTCGTTGGTCAGCACAATCGTGCCCTTATCGCCGAAAAACCATTCGCCGTAGCCATCGTAGGCGTTCGAGGTAATGCTGCTGTACATCACACGCACACCGTCAGGGTAGTTGAAAATCAGCTCCACATTGTCAAACACTTCGCGCCCATCCTTCCAGTAGTCGATGCCGCCGTAGCCTATCACCGACAGCGGCAGCGCCCCCAGAAACCAGTTCACCACATCGAGCTGATGGCTCGCCAACTCGGTCAGCAGCCCGTGCGAGTAGTCTTTGTAGAGCCGCCAGTTCAGCAGTCGCTCAAATTTGGGGTCGGGCACGGGGCGTCGCCAACTGCTGTTGCGATGCCACAGCACACGCACATGCGTGATTTTGCCGATTGCGCCCTCCTTGATAAGCCAATACGCCTGTGTGTAGGTGTCGTTATAGTGGCGTTGATGCCCAATCTGCAGCACCTTGCCCGCGCGTTGGGCAGCTTGCGCCATCTGGCGTGCCTCATCAAGGCTGTAGGCAATCGCCTTTTCGCAGAACACATGCTTGCCTGCTTGTAAGGCGTCAAGGGTCATCGGCGCGTGCAGGTGCAGGGGGGTAGCAATCACGACCGCCTCAATGTCTTCGCGCTGGAGCAGAGCGCGGTAGTCGGTGTAGCCCTGCGCTCGAAACTGGGTCAACTCAAGGGCACGGATGCGGTTCGGCGCGTAGAGGTCGCACACGGCGACCACCTCGGCGCTTGGCATGCTCATCAGCTGGCGTAGGAGGTTCTGTCCCTGAGCACCCGTGCCGATGACTCCGACCTTTACTTTCTCCTGCGAGCTTGCATGGGCAATTAGGGTGCTGAACGACGCGGCTGCTGCGGCAACCGCGCTCTGCTTCAAAAACTCGCGGCGCGTGAGACTCATAGCTGAATTATACCGCGCTGCTGCGGAATCGCTTACCGCGTGCCCTGCACCACGACATCCGCAAGCGGCCTCCCCTCTAAAAAGCGCAGCACATTCTGGAGGACGCCCTGTGCGATTCGCTGCTGCGCCTCCTGCGTGACACCTGCGCCATGCGGGGTGAGAATCACATTCGGAAGTTTCAACAGCGGATGGTCGGGGGACGGCGGCTCAGGTGCGAATACATCAATCGCTGCGCCTCCCAATCGCTCCTGCAACGCGTCCACCAGCGCACCCTCGTCCACCAACTCTGCCCGTGCAGTGTTAATCAGGAACGCACCCTGCTTGAGCGCGAACAATCGCTCGCGATTGAACAGCCCGCGCGTTTCGGGAGTGAGGGGCATGTGCAGCGTGACCAAATCGCATTCGGGCAGCAGAGCGTCCAGCTCTAGGTAGGTAGCACCAAGGGCTGCCTCTTGTTCTGGGGGGAGAGGCTGGATGTCATAGTAGAAAAGAGTCACACCGAACGGAAGCAGGCGCGCAGCCACCTCGCGTCCAATGCGCCCCATCCCAACAATCCCAACCGTCTTGCCCTGAAGGTCATGCGCGTGCGCAATCCAATAGGGCAGCGACCACTGCCCCTGCGCCAGCATGTTGTGGGCGGGTATGAGTCCGCGCATCAGCGCAAGCGCGACCATCACCACATGCTCGGCGACGCTGACGGTGTTCGCGCCTGTGACGGCAGCGACCGTAATACCCAACTCGCGGGCTGCCTCAAGGTCTATATGATCCACGCCTACGCCTGCGACTTGGATAAAGCGCACGCGCGACGCCGCGTGCAGCATCTCACGGGTCAGCGGCGTGAACGCTGTCGAGATAAGCACCTCCGCGTCAGGCAGATGAGGCACCACCTCGGCTGCATTCGTTGCCAACTCCACCGTGTGCCCTGAAAAAAGCGCGCGTACCATCGCCAACTGCGCCTGCACCTGCTCCGAAGGGGGTAAGATTGCAACGACCTTCATCGGTTTCCTCCAGCTATCCAGATTCGGTGGGCGCAACGCGATTCCTTCTGTGCAATCCTCAAAATGTGCGCTGGCGTTTCGAAAAGTTCGGTCTTATGAGGTACACTCTGAACGACGCGCACAAGGCAAACATCGGGCAGAAGTCGCCGACCTTGCGCGTGGACGCCCGCTCTGGCGAGCGGGTTAGAGCCGAAACGCCAGAGGAGGCAACGATGCATCTGCGACCGAATAGTTGGAGGTGGCAGCGCAGGCTGCTGGCGAGTGTGGGCTTGATAGGGTTATGCTTAGCAGGCGACGCACAGCAGACTCGTCCCACTCGGAAGAGCGTCACAGTTGAGTACATAGAAGCGCGTGTGTGTACGCCACCGCCTACCCTGTTTGAGGTGAATCGGCGCCTCCCGCCACGCCATCGAGTTCTTCGGGCAGAGGGTAAAGCAGGTGAAAGTCTGATTGTTTGGCGCGTCTACTTGCGCGACGGCAAGGAGATTCGGCGGGTCAAGGTGCGCGAGGAGGTTCTCGAGCCGCCGCAGCCACGCATCTACGAAATCGGCGTGCATGGGCACATCGCCGCGCGTGGCGTCGTCGGACGCAGCACGGCGTTCCGCACAACGAAGGTTCTGCAAATGCACGCCAGCGCGTACACGCCGTGCCGAAGCGGCGGCGGCACAGGCACAGGACGCACAGCTACAGGGCTGCCTGCGGGCTACGGGCTAGTAGCGGTTGACCCGCGTGTAATCCCGTTGGGCACGGTGCTGTATGTTGAGGGCTACGGGATGGCTATTGCTGCCGACACTGGGCGTGCTATTCGCGGGTACAAGATCGACCTCTGCTATGCGACGCGCCAGCAAGCGTTGCAGTTCGGCAGACGCAAGGTGCGTGTGTACCTTCTGCGCGCGACGCCCGCCGCCCCGCCACCTCAGCCGCTCGCCGCCAACGACACGCCCCAAGACGCCAATAATCGCTCACCATAAACCTCGAGGTACACTGAAAGCCGCGATGAAACGAATCGAGGCAATTGTCCGCCCTATCCGCTTTGAGGCAATCAAGGACGCGCTGAACGACATCGGAATCTACGGGATGACCATCACCGATGTGCGCGGCTTTGGACGCCAACAAGGACACACGGAAAAGTATCGCGGCAGCACCTACACACTGAACCTGCTGCCCAAAATCAAAATCGAGGTCGTGGTACCAGACGAGCGGGTGGAAGAAGTAATCAGCACGATTATCGAGGCGGCACAGACAGGCGAGATTGGCGATGGTAAAATCTTCATCGCCGATGTGATAGAGGTTGTGCGCATCCGCACAGGCGAACGCGGCGAAGCCGCACTCTGATAGGAGGTGCCTTTGCGCAAGGCAAGTGGCTACCGACTTGTGAACACTGCCTACTTCGCGGGCGACCAGCGCGGGGTGACATGATCGCCTGTGCGCGTGCGCTGGGTCAACTCGGAGCCGTCCAGGCGCACGGTGTAGATCTGGCGGTTGCCTGGGGTACCCATCGCAAACACAAGCCGTTGCCCGTCGGGCGCCCAGTGCGGATGGTAGACCGCGCCTTCCACGATTAGCGTGGGCGAACCGCCCGCTTCGGGCACAGTGGCAAGCCCAACGCGCCGCAGCGAGCCGTCCTCGCCCCGTTCGCACAGCACGAACGCTACCCGCGCGCCATCCGGCGACCAGACCCCCTCGATGGCTGCCTGAGCGTTGTTCGCAGAGACCCACAGCGGGAGCGGTCGCACCTCACGCGCGTTCACACCAAAGTCAAAGCGGAGAATGCCACCCACGCGCTGCTCACCTTCAGGTGTGGACACGATTAACCCAGCACCACTTACCACCAAGCGTCTCCCTTCGGGCGCCCAGTCGATGTCCACCTGCTCGCCCGCAATCACAACTGGAAGAACGAACTGTTGCTGAGTCGCTGTCAGGTCTTGCAGCACAACCTGCTCGCCCTCGTCGATGCGCTGCACGGCGGCGATGAGGTCGGGGTCAGGGCGCTTCGCATAGCGGAAAGCGACCTGCCCGTACTGCTCGCGCACCTGCAACATCTGTGCCGCCGAAGGCACAAGCTGCAGCGCGTGGACGCCCTTAGGATCTATCTCGGTGACCAGCCCCTGTGCGATGTGCAGAATCTGCTTGCCATCACGGTCGTAGAGGGGGGCGAGCTTTGCGCCACCCCCCAGCGTCAGTTGCGACAGACCCTTGCCATCCGGGTCTACCGTCCAGAGCTGGTACACAGCATCGCGCCGATTGGACGAGAAAACTATCTTTTTGCCGTCGGGCGCCCAGTCGGGGCTCCGATCGTCGTGGTCATCGTTCGTGAGCATCAGCGTCTGTCTCTCGGGCTTGATAACCATCAGGTCGCCGTGCGCGTTCTCGTTCAGGCGCACGCACACAATCCAGTCGGTCGTGTCGGGCTTAATCAAACGCAGGTCGACCCGACCCCACGGCTGCGAACGGATGAGGGCGAGCACGCCTACCATAACCACTACGACTAATATGCCGACGAGCAGGCGTTCGCGGCGCTTGACACGGCTCATGGCTCGGTTTTCGGGGGGGTGGGAGCGTAGAGAATGAACCAAGCGACGATGGCAGAGGGCGCGTCCACATTCGTAGCGATGCGTTCAATAATACGGTTCAGTTGTCGTTCGTCCGCTTCGGTCTCGAGAGGCAGGCGCGTGAGGGCGTCGCGCACGAAGGTGATCATCTCGTTCAGGTAGCGGGCGCGGTTGCTGGCAAGGCTGCGCCCAGGCGTCTCGGCGAATTTGCGCCCGACCTGCTCGTAGACGGCGTCCCAGTTGGTGTAGACGCGGCTCTCCGCCTCGCGCTTGCGGACACTCTGCTCGCTCAAGCGACGCAGCTCCTCCTGCTTGCGCTGGTGGAGGTGCCAGTCGTGCAGCGTCGCGCCCTCAATAATCACCACCTGCGGGCGGAACGCATACGCCTCCTCAAGACACTGCTCAATCCACTTGCGTACAGTGGGGTTGCTAAGATGCCCCACCAGCGAATATGCCTCGTGGGGCAGCCCCAGCACAACCGTCTCGCCCTCAATGGTCACCAACTGCAGCGCGTCTAAGGCACGGTACACCGTCGGTCCCGACACTTTTTGCTTCACGCGCTCGCGAATGGCGCTCCACGCCTGTAGCATCTCCTGACTCATGCGACCTCCTGATGATGACGCTGCCACAGAATGCGCAGCCCCTCTAAAGTAAGCATCGGCTCCACCTGCTGGATACTGGGGCAGTTGGGAGCAAGGCGGGACGCGAGCCCACCTGTGGCGACAACAGGCGCGTCGTTGCCCAACTCCTCACGAAACAGGCGCAGCAGATGCTCAATCGCGCCGACGGAGCCGAGCATCACACCGCTGCGTAAGCTCTCAGGTGTGCTCTTGCCGATAGGTTGGCACGCGCCCTCTACCGCAATTCGCGGCAGGCGTGCCGTGCGCCCTGCTAACGATTCGAGCATCAGCTCCACGCCTGGTAAAATCGCACCGCCGACATACACCCCCTCGCGCGAGACGGCGTCCAAGGTGGTTGCCGTGCCGAAGTCCACCACAATCACGGGCCTGCCGAAGCGTTGCACAGCAGCAACCGCATTCGCAAGGCGATCCGCACCCACTGCTGTGGGCGGCTCATAGTCCACGCGGAACCCCAGATTAAGCGTGTGCGACACAAACAGGGGCTCGCAGTGCAGCCACCGGCGTGCCAGTTGACGCAGCGGCTCTTCCAGCGCGGGCACTACAGAGCAGACGGCTACACCCGAGATCGGCTCGGTGAGCCCCTCCGCCTCCAGCAACCCACGCAGCATGGTATAGTGTTCGTCTTCGGTGCGGGCAGGGTTCGTGTGCACGCGCCACGCGTGCCAGCGCCCCGATCCGTAGACACCCAACACAGTATGCGTGTTGCCTACATCGACACCTAACAGCACGGCGGTGATTATACCCGCTGCGCCTACGCCTGACGCCCCATCGCTTGCAACACGGCGTGCGCATTTGCAACCGCCATCCGCCCGTCATAGCCGTCGAACGGAAGCGTCTCGCTGTACAGAATCGCTCGCACAAAGCAGCGCAGCTCCCACAAGTACGGCTCGGGCGTGCCAATCTCTTCGGGAGAGAGCGTCACTTCGGGCTCGCCATGCCGCCTGTAGCGGATGGCGCCACTAAAGCCTGTGTGTTCCAGCGTACCCTCCGTGCCCACAATTCGTACCACATAGCCGCCCAGAGTGTCGACAATGCTGCACTCTACAGTCCCGATGACGCCGTTTTCGAAGCGCAGGGTCGCTTGCCAGTGCTGAGTGAAGTCTGGCTCTGGGTAGGGCTGACTGCCCTGCGCGGCAACGACCGTGTAGTCGCCTAAGAGCCAGCGTAGATAGTCCAGCTCATGGACATTCATCTCCAGCAGCAGCCCCCCACTGAGTTCAGGGCTCGCCCGCCAGCCTTCGCGGAACAGGCTAATCTCATAACCCCGTCGTTGCAGGTTAATCGCCAGTGGCTTGCCAATTACGCCCTCTTGCAGCCACTGTTTCGACTGCCAGAACAGGGGGAACAGGCGCAGCACCTGCCCTGCCATCAGTTGCACGCCCGCTCGCTGCGCGGCTTGAAGCAGCGCGTCACAGTGCGACACGGTGAGCGCAAGGGGCTTCTCACAGAACAGATGCTTGCCGCGCCGTAGAACCTCGATGCCAAGTGCGTAGTGTGTGTGGGGTGGTGTCGCCAAGATGTACGCAGCGATGTCGGGCGCCTCCAAAAACGCATCCAGAGTGGTGTAAGCAGTGGTCTCCAGTTCCTCCGCGGCATGGTGCGCAAGCGTGGGGTCGATATCGTACACGCCTGCCAGACGCGCCTCACTGAGAGGGCGCAACTGCCACGCAAGATGGCGCCCGATTGCTCCCGCGCCGATTAAGCCAATATGCAACAGTGTGTGCATCTGCAGGATGCTCGCTCCTCTGGAGGGGTTATTCCACAAAGAATACCTTGCTGCGCACGGGCTGCTGGCTCCTCCGCAGCAACAGATCAGCGGCTACTCGTACTGGCGGAGCATTTGCTCGGCTTCGGCGCGGCTTACCAGCACCTGTCGGGGCTTTGCACCGTCCAGCGGTCCCACAATCCCGCGCCGCTCCATTAAGTCCAGTAGGCGCGCCGCGCGTCCGTAGCCGATTTTGAACCGCCGTTGCAGCATCGAAGTCGAGGCTTGCCCGTGCGAGACGACCAGTCGTACCGCTGCAGGGTACAACTCGTCCTCTTCGGAGTCTTCTTCGAACTCGCTGCTGATGGGCGTGTCGAACTCGGTCGGGTTGAGCAGGTAGGTGGGTGCCTCTTGTGCCCGCCAGAAGTCTGCCAGTGCCTCAATTTCTGCTTCCGTGACATAGCAGCCTTGAATGCGAGTCGGCTTGGAGGCGTCGATGGGCAGAAACAGCATGTCGCCACGCCCCAGCAGCCGCTCCGCACCGACCATGTCCAAAATCGTGCGACTATCCACCTGACTGGAGACCGCGAACGCAATACGGCTGGCGATATTTGCCTTGATGGTGCCTGTAATCACATCGACTGAGGGGCGTTGGGTCGCAATCACGAGGTGGATGCCCGTCGCGCGTGCCAGTTGCGCCAGCCGCGCGATGGAGGTCTCGACCTCCGACGCCGCTTGCATCATCAGGTCTGCTAACTCGTCGATGATCACCACCACATATGGGAGACGCTCATCGGGGTGGGCACGTTCGTTATAGCCTTGAATGTTGCGTACCCCCATCTCTGCAAACAGGTCGTAGCGGCGATCCATCTCCTTAAGCAGCGCACGCAGCGCACCCGCTGCCAACTTCACATCGCGCACAACAGGGCACATGAGGTGCGGGATGCCGTCAAACAGGGTCAGCTCCACACGCTTGGGGTCAATCATCACGAAGCGTAACTCGCGTGGGGTAGCGCGGAACAGTAAGCAAGCAATTATCGACAGCAAGCACATGCTCTTACCCGAGTTCGTCGCGCCACCAATCAGCAGGTGTGGCATCCGCGACAAGTCAGCGTACTTGGGCGTACCTGCCACATCCTTCCCCAGCGCAACCGTTAGCAAGCTGGGCGCGTTCCAGAACTCCGCACTCTCCATCACTTCGCGCAGTGTAACCACATGGGGATGGTCGTTGGGCACCTCTACACCAATTGCGCTTTTGCCCGGAATGGGCGCCTCCACGCGCACGGCGATGGCTGCCAGCGCCATCGCGAGGTTGTCCGCCAAGTTCACCACACGGTTGACCTTGATTCCCGGCGCCAGCTGAATCTCGTAGCGAGTGACGGTCGGTCCGTGGGCAACCTCCACCACATTCGCGTCGATGCCGAAGTCCTGGAGGGTCTCTTCCAGTGTGGCGATTTTCTCTTTAATCTCCGCCTGATTGCGTTTGGGGGGGACAGGTGGCTCGCGCAGCAGCGACAGCGGTGGCAGCGTATAGTTGCCCGACGCGCTGGGAGCGGGAAGCGCGGCTGGAGGCGGTTCAGAGGAGGCGGGCGATCGCACTTCCCCAGCAGGCTCCACCGAGCGTTCAGGCGCAAGCGCGCGGGTGGGACGGGTATCAGGTTCCCCAGCGCGTGCAGAGGGCGCGACGACAGCTCGCTCAGGCACGCGCGGGCGACGCGCGTCCGACGAGCGCTGCGCACGCGCGGAGACCTTGCTCGCCGTGTGGCTGGCAGCCGCAGCAACCGCCTTCGTGGCAGAAGAAGCGCCACGCCAGCCGTGCCTCAGCGCCCGCCCCACCACGCGCAAGACCTGCGCTAAGGGCAGATTGAACAGCGTCAGCAGCCCCAACATACCCAACATACCCAGTACAACGCCCTTCGCCTGCCCTAAAGCAAGGTGTAGCAAGTAGCCTATCACTGCACCAAGATACCCCCCCGACGCGCGGAGAACGCTCGCCTCGAACCAGTCGCCGCGTGCGCTTGGCTGCGCCATCCAGCCCAGCAACGCAAGGAACACCATCAGCCCGCCTGCTACCACTTCTGGGATTGCCCGCTTACCATAGCCGAACACCAGCGCGCCCGCTGCCAACCATAATACTATCGGCAGCAAGTACGCACCATTCCCAAACAGCAACTTCAGCCCGTCGCGCAACGCCGCGCCCACCGCCCCGCTGTTGGGCACCGTCAGACTCACCAACGCCACCAGCCCGATGAGCACCAGTACCAACGCGACGCGGTCGTAGAACTGCTGCGAACGCTCCTTCGGCACATCCGTGCCTTCGCGCTTGCTCGAACCGCGCTTGCTACTCTTGTGTTTCGTGCGTGCCATCGTTTCACCCAGCCCGTTGCGCATGCAAATCCACGCTTACGCTACCGATTGTACCCTATCACCCCCAAAAATTCAACTGTTTCTGGACAGACGCACCTTCCCCGCTCGAAACCCTGACACCAATCGGGACGCGCACGCCTCCGTCGTAGCAGGAGTAAATCCCAAGCGCGCCGAATGGAAAAATACGGAGGTTATCAATGCGAATCCTCGTTGCGGACAAGTTCGAGCAGAGCGGGCTGGAGGGGCTAAACGCGCTTGGTTGCAGCGTCATTTATGACCCCAGCCTGAAGGAAGACACGCTGGTAGACGCCATCCGCACCCACAACCCAGAGGTGCTGGTGGTACGCTCCACGAAAGTCACGGCGCCGATGCTGGAGATGGGTGCGTTGAGCTTGGTGATTCGTGCGGGCGCGGGGGTAAACACTATCGATGTGACAGCCGCGTCTCGACGCGGGATCTATGTTGCCAACTGCCCTGGCAAGAACGCGATTGCCGTCGCAGAGCTGGCGTTCGGTCTGATTTTGTCGCTCGATCGGCGCATCCCCGACAATGTGGCGCACCTACGCGCGGGCAAGTGGAACAAAAAAGCGTTCAGTGAGGCGCGCGGTATCTACGGTGGCACGCTGGGGCTCATCGGCGTGGGCAGCATCGGGCGCGAGATGATTCCGCGAGCGCGAGCATTTGGGCTGCGAGTGATCGCATGGAGCCGCTCGCTGACGCCCGCACGCGCAGAACAGCTGGGCATCGGCTACCGTGCAACCCCTCTCGAGGTCGCCAGTGAAGCAGACATCGTGAGCGTGCATGTGGCGCTGACCCCCGAAACGGAACGATTATGCAATCGTGCGTTTTTTGAAGCGATGCGTCCTGGAGCATACTTTATCAACACGGCGCGTGCCGAAATCGTGGACGAAGAGGCGTTAGCGTGGGCAGTGTGCGAGAAAGCGCTGCGTGCAGGGCTCGATGTGTTCGAAGGCGAGCCAAACACAGGTGAAGGCGACTTCCAGAACCCGCTGGGAAGCCTACCGCTGGTCTACGGCACGCACCATATTGGCGCCTCCACCCAGCAGGCGCAGGAAGCAATCGCTGCTGAAGTGGTGCATATTGTGCGCACCTACATGCAGACAGGACGCGTGCCGAATGTGGTCAATCTTGCCGACCGCACGCCCGCGCAGTACCTGCTCGTGGTGCGCCACCTCGACCGCGTGGGCGTGCTGGCACACGTGTTCGATTGCTTACGCGAAGCCAACATCAATGTGCAAGAGACCGAGAATATCATCTTTGCGGGGGCGGAATCGGCGGTCGCACGCATCCAACTGGACAGCGCCCCCCCAGAAGCGACCATGCACGCTATTCGCAATCACGCGTGCATTTTCGCAGCAACGCTTGTACCGTTGACGCCCTGACCCCGCACGGTCGGGTATCATACATGCGGTACTCAACCGCCTGTTGTCGGAGGAAGCGTCTATGCGACTGGTCGAGCGACTAAAGGGCAAAATCCACATGGCGCGGGTCACCGACTCCCGCCTAGACTATATCGGCAGTATCGCGATTGACGAAGATCTGATGGACGCGATTGGGCTGGAACCTGGCGAGATAGTGCATGTGTGGGTCATGGACAACGGTGAGCGGTTCCAAACCTACGCGATTGCTGCTCCCCCTGGCTCAGGAGAGATCGCCATCTACGGTTCCGCCGCGCACAAGGCGCAAAAGGGACATCGCGTGATTATCGCCAGCACCGTGTTCACAGACGAATGGGTCGAGCCAAAAATGGTGCTGGTGAACGAGAAGAACCAGATTGTGCAACATCTGCCTTTCAAGGCGCAGGCAGTGCCCGTCGAACTGTCGTGAGGTATACTATCACTGATGGCAAAACCTAACTCGCTGCGCGCCGTGCTGTTCGATATAGACGGCACGCTCATCGACACGGTCGATTTGATTGTCCGAGCGTTGGACTATACTTATCGAAAGCATCTGGGTGTTGCCCTCCCGCGCGAAGAGATTCGCCGTCTGATTGGGCTGCCCTTGAAAGTACAGATGCATTACTTGGACGACCGCGTCGCAGGTGATGTGCCCCACGAACAGATGGCAGCCGATGAAACGGCGTTCTACGCTGCAAATCGGCACTTGGAGCGTATCGTTCCCGAAGCGGTGCACGCTGTGCAGACCGCAAGTCGCAAGGGATATGCTGTGGCCCTGGTGACTTCTAAAAGTCGGCAGGAGCTGAGTCTCAGCTTGCCTCAATTGCAGCTGGACACCTTCATCGACGCCATTGTCACGGCGGACGATACAGCGCGACACAAGCCCAATCCTGACCCTGTACTCAAGGCGATCGAACGGTTGCAGGTGGCGCCTGAGCAGGTGGTTTACATCGGCGACACGGTGTTCGACATCAGCTGCGGGCGCGCGGCAGGGGTAAGAGTTGCAGCGGTCGCGTGGGGAGCGCATCTGCCCGAAGATCTGCGCGCCGCACAGCCCGACTACTATCTCGAAACGCCCGCCGCTCTGCTGGAATGGGTCAAGCAGCTGCCCGTTATCAACAACCATGCCAAGGCGAAAAAAGACGATTTCCGACCCCGAGACGAATGCGCCGTCCGAGTCGGCGCTGGCACAGGAGGCGGCAGCAGCTGAGATAGAGCTGATGCCCCCCCGTCGGCGGCAACGCAAGTCTGTCGCGCCTGAAGCCGTCGTAGCGACCGAGACGAGTCTGTTGAGCGAGGCGACGGCAACCGTCGAGCCAGCGTCTAAACGCTCGCGCCGACGCACGCAGGCAGCAGCGACCGCTGCTGAGCCCGCAGATTCCAATCTGCCTGCGTCGGAAGCGCAGCCTGTAGAAGCCGAACAGCCCGCAAAGCGCTCGCGCCGACGCAAAAAAACGGAACCGACACCTGCGGCAGCCACCCATCCCTCAGCAGAATCGTCCCCCTCCGAGGCAGCCCCCGAACCGCTTGCTGCCGACGCCGAGCCGACACCTGAAGAGCCGCCTCCCAAACGCGCCCGCCGACGCAAGCCAAAAGAACCCTTGCCTGAAACCGATACGCCAACCGACGCAATTGAAACAGTCACAATCACGGAGGAACCAACAGCGGCTGAGGAGATGCCTCCTGCCGAGCCAGAGACGCCTCCAGAGCCTACATCGACGCCCGCCAAACGCCGACGCACCCGCCGACGCAAAAAAACAGCAGCCACCGCAACAGAAATCGACAGAGCCGAAACAACTGGAGCCGTTGCCGCACCCGAACCAGAGCCTCCGCCCGTTCGACATCCGTCAGTGCGCGTGCAATTCCAAAACGGCGTTCCCAGCATCGTATTTGGCGAACGGACATTCGCGCCGACGCTGTTTTTCGGCAACCCGTACACAACCGAAGCGAGCGTGCGCGTGCACCAGCAGATGCAACTCGCCTGCGCATCGGGCGTGCATCTCTACTCGTTGCTGATTCCTCTGCCCGTGCGCGAGACAGGCGCCATCGAGGCGTTCGACCAAATCCGGTATTGGAGCGCGCTGGGACGCGAGACCGATCCTGACGCGCACTTTCTGTGGCGGATTGCCTTCGCGCCCGTTGGCAAGTGGCAAGCGGAGTACCCCGAGGCTGTGATTCGCTTCGCCGACGGGTCGGTTGGTGGTCTGTCGGTGTGCGCCGACCGCTGGTGGCAACTCGCCACAGAACAACTGATCGCGCTGGTGCAGCTGGTGGAGCAAGAGGATGAGGGCAGCACGACACTGGGCTACCACTTAGACTATGGCGAGTGGTTCTTGCCTGAATCTGCGGGGTACGATACCAGCGAAGCCGCGCTGGACGCATTCCGCGAGTGGCTGCGTCGCCAATACAAAGGCGACAGCGTGGTGCTGCGCGCCTGCTGGTTCAACGGCGAAGTCTCCTTTAGCACGGCGACCATCCCACCGTTCCAGCCAAGCTTCCTACACGGACGCGTAAAGCATTTTTACCACCCGCGCCGCGAGGGACGCTGGATCGATTACCATCGATTCCTATCGGACATCATGGCGCGGCGGATTCTGGAGCTGGCACAGGCGGTCAAGGAGGCTTCACAACGGCGCGCACTGGTCGGCGTGCCCTACGGGTATGTGCTGGAGTGGAAACACCCGCACGCAGGGCACTTCGCGCTGAGCCAACTGCTGCGCTCAGAACATATCGACTTTCTTTCTGCGCCCCTGAGCTACGCGAGCCGCTTACCAGGCGCGCTGGGCGCTTTGCCCGTGCCTGTCGATTCGCTGAACCTGCACGAAAAGCTGTTCCTGTCAGAGGAGGATTATCGGACGCCGTTTGGCAGGGCGTCGCGCCTGACCGACCCAGCAACTGGGCATCATTTGGGGGCGGCGTCGGCAGAGGCGACGCCCGACGCCGACTACAATCCCCCACTGCACACGGCACAGGCAGTGCAGCAGGCGCATCGGCGGTCGCTGGCGCAGTCGCTGACTCTGGCGCATGGCGCACTGTGGATGGACACTTGGGGCGAGGGCTGGCTAGCGCACCCCGACGCTTGGGCAGCCGCGCACGCGGCACAGACGCTTTGGAACCTGCGCACACGCACACCACACACCCCGCCCGAAGTCGCCATCGTCATCGATCCTGAAAGCACCCGCTATGTGCGCACAGGTTCGCCCCTGATTGAGCAGGTGGTCGTCCAGGCGCGCGAGGCAGTCTTGCGCAGCGGCGCGTCAGTTGGCTTCTATCTGCTGGAGGACATCACCCGTCGCGACTTCCCACCCAGCCGCGTAGTGCTGTTTCTCAACGCATGGCGGATGTCACGCGCCGCACACGAGGCAATTCGCAAACGGCTGCAACGCGACGGGCGCGTGCTAATCTGGGTCTACGCCAGCACCCTCTTCCATGGGCATCGCGACGCGCTGGCGAACGCTCGCGAAACCTTGGGCATCGCCATCGCCCGCCAGCCGTGGGCGAGCCTGCAGGGTACACAAATCGTCAACAAGGCGCACCCGCTCGCGCGGTTTCTCGGCGCGGACAAACTCGGAGCGCCTGAACCATGGGAGCCGTCGTTTTACGCAATCGCCGATGAGTGCGAGACCATCGGCGAATACATCGACACGGGGCAACCATCGCTTGCTGTCTGCGACCACCGCACTTGGAAAGCGGTCTTTCTGGGCGAGCGACGGCTGACTCCCGAACTGATACGCGCGCTGGTGCGCTGGGCGGGCGGGCACATCTGGTTGGACACGAACGACCTCGTGCAGGTGCGCTACCCGTGGGTACATGTGCATGCCCGCAAGGGCGGTAGGCGCACGCTGCTGCTCCCGCTGGCGCTGAGCGTGTACGACCCTGCCGAACGCGCCATCGTCGCTGAAAGTGTGATGGAGCATACGCTATCGATGCAGGAGGGTGAGAGCCGTCTGCTCCTAACCGCGCCCCACGAGCAGCTGCTGCGCCTGCTGCAAGGTGAACCGATAGCGCTGGAGCCATACTTCGGGCTGATGCCTATCCCTGACACTACTGAACCTATGGAACTGCCTACGCTTGCGGCAGAGCCTGACTGGGAAGAGCCCGTATTCGAGCCCATTCGTCTGGAAGAGTCACCTTTCGAGCTGACGGAACCAACGGAAGCACCGTCGCCCAACACAACGGCTGTCTCGGTAAGCACCGATGGTGCGGCGGAAGGCAGCGCGGCATCGTCAACGCGCCGCGGTCGCCGACGCGCACGCCGTCGGCGCAAGAACAAAGCAGCTCACCCCACAACCGCAGAACCCGCTGCCGAAATGCCCATCGCCGCCATCCAGTGGCGACGCCCGACCGAGGAGAGATAGCATGTCTGCCGAGACCCGACGCATCATCGCCTGCTTAGACATCCAAAACGGACGGGTGGTCAAAGGCGTGCAGTTCGTGGGCTTGCGCGATGCAGGTGACCCCGTAGAACTGGCGCGCCTATATGACCACGAGGGCGCAGACGAGCTGGTCTTCTTAGACATTACTGCCAGCTATGAGCGACGCGCACCTGTGTTCGAGCTTGCAGCACGCGTTGCCGAGCAAGTGTTCATCCCCTTCACCGTTGGCGGGGGCATCCGCACGCTGGACGATATCCGCGCCATCCTGCACGCAGGCGCGGACAAAGTAAGCCTAAACACCGTCGCAGTGCAGAACCCCCACCTTATTCGCGCTGCTGCCGAGCAGTTCGGTCGCCAGTGCGTCGTGGTCGCTATCGACGCCCGTTGGAACGGCGTATACTACGAGGTCTACACGCACGGCGGGCGCACCCCGACAGGACTAAACGCAGTAGAGTGGGCGCAGCGCACTGTGGCTCTGGGCGCAGGCGAGATTCTGCTGACCAGCATGGATTGCGACGGCTCCCAGATGGGCTATGAACTCACGCTCACACGCCAAGTAGCAGAAGCCGTGTCAGTACCTGTGATTGCCTCAGGAGGTGCGGGCTCCCCTGAACACCTCTACGACGCGCTCACTGAAGGGCGCGCCGCTGCCGCGCTGGTCGCCTCTATCGTCCATGACGGTGTCTATACCATCCGTGCTCTCAAGGAGTACCTCGCTGCGCGAAAGGTTCCTGTCAGGCAACACCAATCGCACCACCATAGTTTGTGACTGTGTACATCGAACACCGCATTCCACACGCAAAAGCAACCTCCACCAAACACTGCTACATAAGCAGTGAAGACATGACAGAGTCGCAAGAGCGTTAGGGCAAGCTGCTCTTCAGGTGTTTCGTGAATCGACGATTTTGGGTAAGATAGACCTTCTGTCGAAGGTAGCCTTGATTCGGTGCATCAGGCGCAGTTCGCCTTCGGAGAGGGCAAACTGAGGCAGTTCTCCGCTTGACCGCCGACGCAGCCATGCGGATCCATTCAACACGCGGTACTTGGTCGACAGCAGACGAATACGCTGCAGAAGCGTTTCAGTGAGACCGCGCTCGTCAACAGCAACATACAGCACGCCGTTGCCAGCATGCGCAACCGCCGAAATGCCAGGCAACTCGCACCAGCGTGCGAGCGCCTCTGCGATCTCGCTGGGACGCACCAAGAATTGCAGGAGCAGCGCGTGTCTGCGCGGCGCAAGCCAATCACGCACGCGCTGCAGGGTCGCGCACGGCACAGGCTCTGCTGGGTAGCCGCGTTCCCGCAGTTGTCGGATTTGCCACGCTACACCTTCAGGTCGCCCCGAAAACTCCAGCAGAAGGTATGGCTGGATGGAATCCGACTCCGCGTGCGAGAGAGGCTCGGTTCGAGGGGTATATTGAGCGAGTGGTGCGATGGTCGGAGAGACCTCAAGAGTAGTTGCGCGGGCGTATATCTCTTCCCGCCTCCGCGCGCTCGTCACATAGAGCGGAGTAGAGAAACTCCGACTCGCGCACGTTTCACTTGTGCGGGTAGAGCTCCGCTCGTCAGGGCAGTGGCATGGCAACTCATGGATCGCCAACAACGGGCGTTCGTTCGCTTCAGCACTCCAGTTGTGTCCTGCTAACACAGCGAGACCATCGGGTTGAATGGGCATTTGCATCAGGTCAGCCAGTGTCGGTTCCAGTGCTTCCCAGTGGGTGTGCCAGCCAACGGCTTCGAACTGTTGGGGCAAAGGATGCACCTTGAGCGTGATTTCAGTGATGACTGCCAAAGTGCCCCACGAGCCGCATAGTAAACGGTGCAGGTCGTAGCCAGCGACGCTTTTGACCACTTTTGCGCCGCTTTTGAAGGCAATACCATCGGGAGTCACGGCGCGCACGGCGAGCATGCGGTCGCGCGGCGTGCCGAACCGATACCGCCACGAACCCGCGCGATTACTGGCGACAATCCCTCCAACGGTTGCCTGTTCGGGCAGCGCAGGATTCCAGGGCAGGTACTGCTGATGTTCACGCAGCAAGTCTTGCACAGCTTGCAAGGTGATTCCTGCACCGACTGTCAGCACAAGGTCGTGAGGCGAGTAGTCAATCACGCGGTTCAAGCGGCGCGTGCTGAGCAGCCACCAAGCACGATCAGGAGGCGTGAGGTGAGTCAGGAACATGCCACTGCCCGCCACAACGCACGATGTGTGCATCGCGTAGGTATATTCCATCAGCGCACATACTTCCGACTCGCAGGCGGGCATCACAACCGCGAAGGGCGCAGCATCTTCAAGGCAAAAGTCCGCCTCCAATGCACCACATCCTGCACTGCCTACAATCGCATACAACCCTTCCCGCATTATAGCCTAAGGTCAACAATTCCCGATACGCCAACACCTTCCACGCGGTCGAGGGTACGCTGCGGATTTTTCGTGGAGATGGGAATGAGCGCGCGCAGCCGCACCTCGCGCCCCAGAAAATCGCCCTCAACCTGCGCGACCGCTTGCACTCGGCGTACCAACTCGGGCTTGCCCATCACCTGCGCCGCGCCTATATACGCGCCGTTGCCAGCGCTAATGATGGGCACGACCTTCGTGGCAAATTGCGCGCTGGGCTTGGTGTTCGTAAGGCGATTTAGCGCCCGATCCATGTCTTTGCCGAAGCGATCGACCACCAGCGCGACCCCACCTGCTTTCAAAATTCGGTCTAATTGCGGGTATCCAAACACGCAGCCCAGCGTCAACAGCACTCCGAGTCCAAAGCGTAGATAGCGTTCCATGTCAGTCTCCGCATTAGAGTATACCCAAAATCGCTGGATTGACATGCGAGGGAACGGTCGCCCGTTCACCCCCTGCCCTCTGCCGCCTCAAGAGGCACTCAGTGAAACAGAATCGGCAGGGAAAACATCAAAGCGAGCAAATTAGGCGTTTATGTGGCAGTGGTGGCTACCGATTGGGCTATGGATGGCATTAGTGAGTATCGGCTGTGCGCAGGCGGGTCCCCGTTCCGTAGAGGCGATTCCGCGCGGTATGGAGCGCATCACCCTGTATTGGCTGCCCCCGCGCGGCGAGACGCCCAGCGCGTACCGCGTGCTGTTGGACGGTGCGCAGGTCGCCGAAGTGGACGGCGCGGCGAAGTCGTATGACTTCACAGGGCTGACCGCTGGGCGCGAGTACCGCCTCGCGGTGCAGGCGGTCTACCCCGACGGGCGCGCCTCGGAAGTTGTGGAGCGCGTAGACCGCACCTACCGCGCGCTACCTGCAGAGGCGCGCTACCCGATTCTGATTGTTGGCGGCACGGCGTCGGGCGTCGGCGCGGCAATCACCGCCGCACGCATGGGCGTCAAGGTCGCCCTGATGGAACCCACGAACCGCCTCGGCGGGATGATTACCAACGGTGTCGCCGTCACCGATGTGCGCCAGCGCGACCGCATCAACGGGCTGTACGAGGAGTTCCGCCAGCGCATAGAAGCGTACTACAAGGCGCGCGGCGACGACACCAGCGTCTACTTCTACCGCAACGGGCTGAACTTCGAGCCGTGGGTCGCGAATATGCTCGTCAAACAGATGGTGCACGCCGAGCCAAATATCGACCTCTATTTCGGCGTGCGCCCAACGCGCGTGTTCAAACGGGGCGACCGTATCACGGGCGTAGAGTTCATCACGCTGGACGGGACGCGGCGCGGGCGGTTCACGGCGGACATCGTGATTGACGCGACGGCGGAGGGCGACATCGCCGCATGGGCAGGCGCGCCCTATCGTATCGGACGCGAGCCGCGCAGCCCCGAAGAGCCACACGCAGGCGTCCTCTACTACGACCGCCTCAACGACCGATTCCTGCCCGGCAGCACGGGCGAAGGCGACCGACGCATCCCTGGCTACGCCATCCTGATGATTGTGCAGAACTACCCGACGCCGCAAGTGGGCGACCCACCGCCAGGCTACAACCGCCTCAACTATGTGCTATCGCCCCCATGGGAGCGGTCGTGGGCGTTTCAGTTCGGGCGCATCCCCGGCAACAAGTTCGAGGTGAACCAGCACCCGCACGGCACAACGCTGCAAGAGGTCAACTACCGCTACCCAACGGCGAGTTGGGAAGAGCGACAACGCATCTATCAGATTTACAAAAACCATGTGCTGGGCTACCTGCACTATATCCAGACCGAGTTGGGGCAGCCCAATCTCGGCTTGGCGGAGGATGAGTTCCGCGACAGCGACAACCTGCCGCCGATTCTGTATGTGCGCAAGGCGCGGCGCATCGAAGGCGAGGTGTTCCTCAAGCAGATGGACATCACGCTGGCGCGGGAGCGCGTCCGCCGCGACGCCATCGCGATTGGCGACTATCCGATGGACTCGCATGCCGTGCGCCGCGTGGTGGTCAAGGAAGGCGAGCCTGTGCCCGAAATCGCGCACATGGGCGAGGGCGAGTTCTGGATTTTCCAATACACGCCGTGGTACCAAGTGCCCTACGGCGTATTGGTTCCCAAGCGCGTGGAGGGCTTGCTGGTGACGACTTGCGTCTCGGCAAGCCATGTGGCAATTGGCACCCTGCGCATGGAGCCTGTGCGGATGAATATGGGGCAAGCAGCGGGCGTCGCGGCGGTGTTGAGCCTGCAGACGGGCGTTCCCCTGCGACGGATTGACCCCGCCGAGATACAGCGCATCTTGCTGCGCCAGTTCAAGCAGTATATCTACTACTTCCCCGATGTCACACCCGACACGCGCTTTTTCGAGGCGATTCAGTTTCTGGCGGCGCGGGGCTACTTCCCCAGCGAGCGCATGGAGCCTGACGCGCCGTTGACGCGCGGCGAGGCGGCACGCATTTTGTGGAAGCACCTGCGCACTGCCAAGCCCGACCTCCCCGAAGAGCGGTTTCAGGGGTTGGCGTTCACCGATGTGGTCTTTGGGCATCCCTACGCCGTGCCCGTGCAGAACCTGTTCCTGCTGGGCATAATTGAGCGCACGGAGAACCGTCGTTTCAACCCTGACGAGCCAATCAAGCGGCGCGATTTCGTGCGCTGGCTTATGCGCGCGCTAGCGATTTTGGAGCCAAGCGAGTGGCAACCCCTGCGTGGACAGCGGTCGCCGTTCGCCGATGTGCGCGACGACGACCCTGACCTGCCGTTCCTCGCGCGGTTGCATGCGCGGCGATTCTCGCCCGCGATTTGGGAGGGGGTCGAGGCGTTCACACCCGACGGCGTGCGCTTCCGACCTGACGCGCCCATTCGCCGCGCCGACGCTGCACACACGCTGTACCTGCTCGGCGGACGGCAAATCCCGTGAGCGTGGTATAATACCGATCGCGTGGTCAGAGTTTACCAATAGGGTATACTCCTGCCTACCCTACACACAGGAGGACTACCTATGCGCGGACGAAAACTCATAGTGGACTGGAAACACACTGCCGAAGAACTCTAC
>Ga0308421_1000044_pt1 | contig 64491 bp, 50 predicted proteins | sample HotsprSampleMS60_FD_203673 | JGI IMG/M metagenome (GOLD analysis project Ga0308421, IMG submission 203673) | Hot spring phototrophic mat microbial communities from Mushroom Spring, Yellowstone National Park, Wyoming, United States - 20090730_MS60 ...
TGCGCTCCATCCATGTGATCAAAAGTGGAATATCGTCCACGCATTCCGTGGTTACAGTCAGTTCTTCGGCCATACCGATAGGTTATCGTATTTCAAATTCAGTCAAAAAATGAGCGAACCGTGAGTTAGTTATGCTCGAAGTCATTGCCGGTTAATACCAGGTCTGGATATGTGACCTGGCTTGCCTGGACATCTATGGGTATGCAGGCGACCAGGTTGATGGCAGGGCAGCATATGTGCTGCCTCGATCACCTGGCGTCAGGGTACCTGATAAGAACTCACCAGCCGCCCTTGTGCATCGAACAATTGCGCAATGTCTCCGCGCTGCCAAACCGGTGCTGAGCGCCCCCAGTAGAAATCACCGGTGTTCAAATTGTTTGTGCCGCTACCTGTGTAGAGGTATATCTCACTTTCAGGCGCCAGCACATAATTCGGAAAAACGAATGTTGGCCGTTCAGGGCGTGAAATGTTGATAATCCGCCAGCCACCGATTGTGAGGTCGTTCTCTTCGTTACTTAGCAATGTCACATATTCATCGTTAAGTGAGTTTGATGTATCTGGGTCGTAAGCAACAATTTCAAGCGTTACCGATATACCGGCTGGTATTGGGGTCGGTGTAGCGATAGGTACACCGCCAAGGGTAGAAGTTGGTGTCGGCGTGAAGGTGATGCGGGGCGTCTCCGTCGTTGGCACGGTTGGTGTAGTGGTAGCAGTGATCTGTGGGGTTGCCGTCGCTCGACCCGTCGGTGTCGTAGTTCGGGTTGCCTGCGGTACTGTTGGCAGCGCAGTCGTTGGGCGAGGAGCTAACGTTGGCGTTGGTGAAGGTATTTTCGTTGGTGATGGAACAACAGTAGCTGGCAATGGAACATCAACGTAGCATACCATCCTGGCAAGCAATTGTTGATTATCCCGTAGTCGCACCTCAACCGGATAGATACCAGGAGGTTCGTTCACCCGCAGCGGGATTTGCCAGCGTCCGGCAGCATCACTGACCCCGCCGCCGACCGGCAAATCGGCGAAGAGTACGATCAGGCCCTGAAATGGTGGAGCCTGACCACCACGGAGGGTAATCGTCTGATTCCGCGGACACGCAAGCGCCTCCGGCTGGGCGTACATCTGTTGCGTGACAACAGCAGAAAAACCAGCCAGTACGAGAGCGATGAAGAAACTCGCGATAAGACGGTGACGAGGATAATTCATGAGGCATGTTACAATAAATGTGGTGGGCGATAGTGGATTCGAACCACTGACCTCCACGATGTCAACGTGGCGCTCTAACCAACTGAGCTAATCGCCCGTGCGAACTCTATCCTATCATTGAATGCCTGCTCTGTCAAGCGCACATGGACAATCTTATCACCAGACTTGAACCAGAACTGCAGCGTCTGCTTGCACGTGCCGTTGATCTGGCATCGTCGGTTCAGGCAACGTTATGGCTGGTTGGCGGTGTCGTTCGTGATCTGTGGCTCGGTGTACCCATTGGACGTGATATTGATCTGGCCGTCGAAGGCGACGTTCATCGGATTGTTCCCCTGCTCGCAAATGTCTGGGGTGGCGACATCGTGGCGCAGCATCCATCATTTGGCACAGCTTCAATAACCGTCGGCAATTGGCTGATCGATTTGGCCCAGACGCGCACCGAACGCTACCCACGACCGGCTGTCTTGCCCGAAGTGCAACCGGCGCCGTTGGCCCTTGATCTTTTCCGCCGTGACTTCAGCATCAATGCGATGGCGATTCAACTGGTCGCGCAGGGCAACGACTTGTTGCCGATGCCCCTATTCGATCCGCTGGGGGGGGCTACCGATCTGGCAGCTCGCCGCTTACGGCTTTTGCACGAGCAGAGTTTGCGCGATGATCCTACCCGCCTGTTACGTGGTCTGCGCCTGGCCGCTCGTCTTGATCTTACTCCTGATGCAGCGACCAGGGCGCAGTTTCAGGAAGCTATCGCAGCTCAGTATCTGGCGCTCCTCACCCCTGAACGAGTACAGACTGAACTCTGCCTGACATTGAGTGAACCCGATCCGGCAGCGGTTGTGGCGCTGGCCGACCGATGGGGGGTCACGTACCAGATTGTGCCCGGTTTACACTGGACACCGGCCATGACCGAGCGATTAGCCCGCTATCAGCGCGATCCGGCGCATGTGGCAGCCGTCGCGCCGACTGATCTGGTTATCGCCGGACTGTTGCTCTACGATGTCAGTGATGCTGAGCTGATGATGTTTCTGCGCCGTTACCACCTACCTACCCCGGTGCGTCGAATGCTCAACGACCTGATTGCACTGCGCGTCCGGCTACCAACCATCGCCTCGGCATCCAGCCCGAGTCGTCTTGATGCCCTGTTACAGCCCTATAGCGTAGCCGCGATTGCTGTGCTACACTACGCGACAGATGAGCTAATTCAGCAGAACATCGCCCGCTATCTGCACGAATGGCGGCTGCTGCGCCCGCCGCTCAACGGTGATGACTTGCGTCAGTTGGGGGTACCGCCAGGGCCGCAATTAGGACAACTGTTACGGCGTCTGCGGGCAGCGACGCTCGATGGTCTGATCACTGATCGCGCAACGGCTGAACAGTGGGTACGTCAACAATTGGTCGATTCCTGAATAGTTGAGCGAGGAAAAATCTGTGGATGCAATGATGCAACTTTTGAAGGAACTCACCGAGGCTCATGGTGCCTCTGGTTATGAAGGACCGGTTCGCACTCTTATGCGGCGCTACCTTGAGCCGGTAAGTGAGATCGAAGGTGACAATCTGGGAAGTATTATTGCTCGTCGGATCGGCGTACCCGATGGGCCACGGATCGCGCTGGCAGCGCATCTTGATGAGATCGGATTGCTCGTGACCCGTATTACCGACGATGGCTTTCTCAAGTTTCAGCCGCTTGGTGGCTGGTGGGATCACGTGTTGTTGGGTACACGAGTGGAAGTTATGACCCGCCAGGGATCGATTATCGGTGTGATCGGCGCAAAACCTCCGCATATCTTAAGCAACGATGAACGGAATCGCCTCGTTGACAAAAAGTCAATGTACATCGATATTGGTGCCTCTAGTCGTGAGGAAGCTATGGCATGGGGAGTGCGACCGGGCGATTCAGTGGTACCGGTCGGTCCATTCCTGCCGATGCGCAATCCCGATCTCTTCATGGCAAAGGCATTAGACAATCGCGTTGGCTGCGCTATCGTGGTTGAAACCATTCGTCGCCTGGTCAATGAACGCCACCCCAACATTGTCTACGGGATCGGTAATGTTCAAGAAGAAGTCGGTCTGCGTGGCGCGGCTACAACAACGTATCTGGTCAAGCCTGATATTGGCTTTGCTATCGATACGGCGATTGCTGGCGATATGCCCGGTGTGGGGGCTGATGATGCGATGAGCCGACTCGGTCAGGGACCGGCCATCCTGCTCATTGACGGATCATTAATTGCCCACACCGCTCTGCGCCATCTGGTTATTGACGTTGCCGCCGAAGAGGGTATTCCGCTGCAATTCGATCTGATGCCAGGGGGCGGTACTGATGGTGGACGGATGCATATTTTCGGGAGTGGGGTACCAACCGTGGTTATCGGGCCGCCAGTACGTTATATCCACTCAACCTCAGCCATCGTCCATCGTCGCGATATTGAGCAGACGGTACAACTATTGTTGGCGCTGGTTCGGCGTCTCGATGGCGAGACAGTGCGACGCTTGCAGAAAGAGGCATAAGAAGGCTATGTATGGCGTGATTCGTGTGCTGCAAATTCGTATTCCCATCTGGCTTACCGTGCCCCTCTTCCTCGTGACCTTGATCGGCGGAATCAGCAGCGGCGTCTGGTTGGGAGTCTGGTTAAGCAATCCAAAAACGACCGTTGCCTGCCCTGAAACAACCGAGATTTGTGACCAATTTGCCGTCTTTTGGGAAGTGTGGCAATTAGCCCGTGAGCGTTACGTCGATTCTACCGCCGCCGATCCAGATCGGATGATCGAAGGCGCGATTGATGGCATGTTAGCTACGCTCGGCGATGAGGGTCATACCCGCTTTTTGAGCGCGACCGAGGCCAAAATCTGGCAAGAGTCGCTGAGTGGTGCTTTTGAGGGTATCGGTATCTACATCGGCAAACGCGATGGCATGCTGTTGGTGCTGGCGCTGATTGAGGGTTCACCGGCAGCGTTGTCTGGCCTGCAAGCGGGTGACCGCATTATCACTGTCGATGGGCATCCGGTTGAGGGGTGGTCGATTGACGATCTGGTTGCACGTGTACGTGGCCCTGCTGGCACATCAGTTACTCTTGAGGTGAATCGACGTGATGCCGGATTGTTACGCTTTACCATCACCCGCGCCAAAATTACGGTGCCGAGTGTCAGTTGGGCATTACTGCCTGATCAGATTGCATTGATCCGGATCACGTCGTTCGACGAACAGGCTGTTGATGGCTTACGCACCGCCCTCGCAGAGGCGAAAGCAGCAGGTGCCGAGCGGCTGATCCTTGACCTGCGGAATAACCCCGGTGGTTTACTCAGCGTCTTACTGAAGGTTGCCGGTGAGTTCTTACCGGCGGAGACACCGGTGCTGATCGAACGGAGTCGAGACGGCAGTCAGCGCGTCAACACGACTCGGACTGCCGGGATCGCCCAGGATATGCCGCTGGTCGTGTTGATCAACAGTGGTTCGGCCAGTGCAGCCGAGATTCTCGCCGGAGCTTTGCAAGATGCTGGTCGGGCAGTGTTGGTTGGTGAAACGACGGTCGGTACCGGTACCGTTCTAACGCCCTTCCGCCTTGCGAACGGCGCTCAACTCTTGCTTGGTACGCAAGAGTGGCGTACCCCAACTGGCCGTCAGATTCGGGGGAAAGGAATTACGCCGGATCGTATCGTTGGACAACCCCTCGAAGCGCCCATTGTAACCCCGTCTGAAGTCCGTAATTTGAGCGCAGCCGAACTGGCGAACATCGGTGATGTGCAGTTGTTGGCTGCAATAGATGTATTTCACGAACATTAACGATGTCTATCGAAGGTTACTAAGAGCCTATCTGGAGTACCCTGTCGCAGAAGAAGATCAATTGGGGCGCAGCGCCGCTGCGCCCGTACATCTATGATCAGGTTTCATCCGCCGTACCGTGATACGATTATTCGGATCGGCTCTTGGTCGTGTTCGCCAGCAGATTTCATTCACACCCGCATGATGAGATTGCGAACCTGCGTTGTGTGGCAACGTGTGCCCGTTTCGGGATCACACTATCCTCTCTGTTTGCCTGAGCATCCGCCCCTCCCAACGCATGAACGAGCATCGTCGGTGAGCGGAGAGGGAGGACTTCTCTCCTCCACACCCTCCACTCACCAGGTGAGAGCAGCCGAACGCTGCAATGCAGCACTTCCCCCGTTCAATTACCGGCTGCGAGCAGCCGAACCGCACAGCGTAACGCATTTACCCTTCCTCTCGCCGCGTGGGTAAGGAAGGGGCCAGGGGAAGGTGAGGGGACGTCCATGCTGCGGCAATACCAAGTCGGTAACGGGCATCATCGGTGAGAGAACGGACGGCCTGACCGCAGAGCACTGTTGGAACAGAAAGCTGCTCCTGCGGCACTCGTTTCGCTTTCCTCTTTCTGTTCCTCAACGCTGCCAGTCAAGATGAAAACGCTGAAACGCCCTATAGAAGACGAGCGTCGGCGTAGGAAGCTGTGGATGGGTTAGGCCGCTGGCTCTGCCAATCATACGTACCCACTCTTCCCGCCCTCCTTGTAAACACAAAGACAGCCAGAACATTCTGGCTGTCTTTGCTTCCGCCTCATTTGGCGGGCCCGACGGGATTCGAACCCGCGACCTCCACCTTGACAGGGTGGCATCCTAACCGCTAGACGACGGGCCCTGGTGACCCCAGCGGGATTCGAACCCGCGATCTCCACCTTGAGAGGGTGGCGTCCTGGGCCGCTAGACGATGGGGCCAACCCGCTCAACACGTTGGGAGTATACCACAGGTTGGAAAAGATTGCAAATTGGTGGAGGGAATAGATTCCCCCATCGCACCCTCTCCCTCGTCTTCCGTGGCGAAGAGGTGAACAGTTGGTCAGCAGGTCTGTCCCCAGTGTACACGACTCACCTTCTCCTTCCTCACTCCAGATGGGAGCGGAAAAGGGCAAGGGGGTGAGGGAGCTTCCACGTCTCCATGCACGTGCGCGACGGGAAGGCATCGGCTAGCGCATGAGTACGCCGTGGGTTTTCAACTTGTCCCTATCGTGCGGCAACGGGTATCGAGGGAATATTCAGATACTCTCTTACGAGGAGCATACCTTACCCGGCTGAAGGCAGTCTTGGTCAATGTGAAAACTGTCTGCCGTCAGTCTTCTCTATCTCATCGCCATGCCAGACCCATTACTCCAGTCATCCCCGCTTACGCCAGATCGTGACCCAGGTTTAGCCGTTCGCTACTTCTCTTTCTGGTGCTCTTCCCCTATTCTTGTGACAGACAACTCATTTCGTTCAAGGAGTAGATAACCTATGGCTCGCACCGTTCCTGCTACCGAACCAAAACTGGAAAAGTCGCCGCTCGAAAAATTTGTTGTCTTGCTGATTGTCGTGCTTCCCTTCCTGGGTACAATCTACGCGATGGTGATGCTTTGGCAACGATACGTTGATTGGCTCGATGTAACGTTGATGATTGTATTCTATGTTATATCCGGTTTAGGGATTACCATCGGTTTTCACCGGATGCTTACCCACAAGAGTTTTGAGACTAGTCGACCGCTCAAGGCCCTATTTTTAATTATGGGTTGTATGGCGCTCGAAGGCGATCCGACCTCTTGGGCTTCCACCCATATTCAGCATCACGCTCACTCTGATGATGAAGAAGATCCGCACAGCCCCCTTGAAGGTCTCTGGCATTCGCATATCGGCTGGCTCTTCTCGCACAAGCACAACATTGAAATGTACGGTAAATGGCTTACCAAAGACCCAACTATTGTCTGGGTAACAAAAACCTGGTACATCTGGGCAGCCCTCGGTATCGTGATCCCGACTCTCATTGCCGGTTGGAGTGGTCTGATTTGGGGTGGACTTGTTCGTATCTTCCTGACTCACCACATTACCTGGAGTGTTAATTCGATCTGCCACACCTTTGGCCGCCGTGATTACAACACACGAGATGCCAGTCGTAACAACTTCATCGTCGGTCTGCTCGCCTTCGGTGAGGGATGGCATAATAATCATCACGCTTTTCCACGTTCAGCGTTCCACGGGTTGCGCTGGTGGCAGATCGATGTCTCGGCCTACATCATTCACGGCCTGGAAAAATTAGGATTGGTCTGGAATGTGCATCGCGTCAAGCCCGAAGATATGCAAAAGCGCCAGATTACTCCAACCTTACAGGAAGTGATGGGTGATTAGTCCTGGTTGAACATACAGAGCTGTCGATAGGCGACCGAGGGAGCAACGTTATTCCCTCGGTTCGATTGTTTATTAACTATTGGCGAACAACCCTTTTCACTGAAAGAAGGTATTTCAGTCGCGTGAAGTGGCCGATAGTAGACTGTTATCACTTTGGCCTGTTTGACGAAGATCGAGGTAAGCGTTACCATTATCATAATATGCACGCTGGCAAGAGAAGACGACCGGGCAACGTCGCCCACGGCTCGCCGGGCGTAAACGCTCATCAGTTAGGTTATGATTGTGGATGCGACGACTATGCCTGAAGCCACGGATCCGGTTATTGGTCAACCTCCGTTTGAAAACTATACGCTCACCAACGCCTATGACGAGATGTTTGCCCCGGATGGTAGTATCCGACCGGCATACATTGAGCTGGCTCGTCGTCTGTGCAGCCTCAGCCCAGATGAATTACAACAACGGCAACGGTACGCCGATCTGACCTTTCTCAATCAAGGGATCACCTTTACAGTTTACAGCAATGAAGCAGGTGTTGAGCGGATCTTTCCATACGATCTGCTGCCCAGGATTCTCACCACCACTGAGTGGCAACAGATAGAAAGTGGTCTCCATCAGCGTATCGTCGCGTTAAATGAATTTCTGCGTGATTTGTACCATAACGAATATATTTTGCGTGATGGGATCATCCCCCGCCATCTGGTGTATAGTTGTCGCCATTATCGACGAGAAATGCGCGGCTTGACGGTGCCACGTGGCGCTTATACAGCAATTGTTGGCACCGATTTGGTACGGCTACCCGATGGTCAGTTTGTAGTTCTCGAAGATAATCTGCGCGTGCCAAGTGGAGTCAGCTACATGCTGACTAATCGTACCGTAATGAAGCGAGCGCTTCCGCTCTTGTTCAGTGCGTATGGTGTCCGGCCAATAGATCACTACGGCCAGGTATTGCTTGCCACGTTGCGTGCTCTAGCACCCGCTCATCGTCCTGAACCGACGATAGTGTTGTTGACCCCAGGAGTGTTCAATTCGGCGTACTTTGAGCATACGTTTCTCGCCCGGCAGATGGGCATTGAATTAGTGGAAGGACGTGATTTGCTGGCGCATAATAACATCATTTACATGCGCACGACAAAGGGACTCCGACGAGTAGATGTTATCTATCGGCGGATCGATGACGACTTTCTCGATCCAATGACCTTTCGCCCCGATTCGGTTCTTGGGGTACCTGGTCTCTTCAATGCCTATCGAGCCGGCAATGTGGTATTGGCAAATGCAATCGGTACCGGAGTTGCTGATGATAAAGCTATCTATTCCTACGTGCCGGCTATTATTCGCTACTATCTCGGCGAAGATCCGATCTTGCCGAACGTACCAACCTACTTGTGTGATCGGCCTGATGAACGAGCGTATGTGCTCGAACACCTTGACGAACTGGTCGTCAAGGCAGTTGGTGAGTCGGGTGGTTACAATATGTTGATAGGGCCACACAGCACTCGTGAGGAACAGGCACAGTTTGCCGAACGGATTCGTGCCAATCCCCGGAACTACATCGCGCAACCGACATTGCAACTCTCACGAGCACCATGTTTTGTCAATGGTGTGATTGAACCACGTCACGTTGATTTGCGGCCATTTGTGTTATTTGATGGTGAGCGAACAACGATTGTACCAGGTGGGTTAACCCGAGTTGCTCTACGACGTGGTTCCCTGGTCGTCAATTCATCACAAGGCGGTGGGAGTAAAGATACCTGGGTTTTATATTGACGTGACAATCGCATCACTATGAGCTAACGAGCGCCGATTCTTCCACGTCGGGCAAAAAGATATTAACAGGTGCTACCTATGCTTTCAAGGGTTGCCGACAGCCTCTTCTGGATGAGTCGCTACCTCGAACGAACCGAGCATACTGCCCGTGTCATTGGGGTAGGGCTAACGCAAATTCTCGATCAGACACCTCAAGCCATCGCACCACGCTGGCGACGTCTGCTGGCTGCCTTGCATGTCGAGCCGCCAGGCGACAGTTTAAACGATCCGCAAATCATTACTCGTTTGCTTACCACCGATGCTACCAACCCGGCTTCGATCATTGCCTGTATGACATTAGCACGCGAGAATGCCCGACAGGTACGCGAACAGATCAGTTCGGAAATGTGGGAGCATATCAATCAGCTTTATCTGAATGTACGTTCGACCAGTATCGAGCAGATCTGGCAAGATGAGCCGGTTGAGTTTTATCAAATGATCAAAGAACGACTACACCTGATCCAGGGCATAACCGATGCGACGATGAACCACGGAGAAGGGTGGCACTTTATTCAGGTGGGACGTTACCTTGAACGAATCTGGGCAACCACGCTTCTGCTCGAAGTCTTCTTTCGACCCTACCTCACATGCAATGAAGGTGTCATCGATGCCATCGACTGGGTCGCACTTCTCAAATGCTGTACGGCGTTCGAAGCCTACTGCAAGGTTTATACTGCTGATGTACAGCCAGCGCGAGTGGCCGAATTTCTTCTGCTTAATGCCGAAAGTCCGCGTTCAATCAGATTCGCTGCCGATCAGGTGCAGACAAGTCTCGATCAAATTGGCCAGTTTGCAGGCACTCGCCATGCGGCACGTGCCGAGCGCCTGGCCGGAAGACTTCGCGCTCAACTCGATTACGGTCAGGTTGATGAGATTATCAGCCAGGATCTACTCCTGTTTCTCAGCCAGATTCGCCAGCAGTGTAGTGCAATCCATGATGCAATTTACCAGGCATATATCAGTTATCCGATCGATCAGGCACTGCCTCAGTAGTGCCCTTTGATGAGGCGTTTGACAAACATCGACGTATGTTCTATTCGATCCTCCATAAGACTCGTTTCCGCTATAGCGCACCCGTAACCGAAAGCCAGACCGAAGTTCGAATGTGCCCGCGGAGTGAAGGAAACCAGCGTCTTCTCGAATTCCAATTAACTACGGCGCCTTTCGCCCACATTCAACACTATCGTGACTGGCTTGGTAACGAGGTTTACCATTTTGACATAGCGGCAGCCCACCGGCAGGTATTGATTATCGCCGAAGCAATCGTACAGATTACTGCCCCACCCCAGCTTCCTGATCAACTGGATTATACGGTGTGGCGTGCACTCGACCTTCTAGCTGAGCAGGGAGAGTACTGGGATTTTCGCATGCCCAGTCATTTTATTCAGGCTACTCCCGCCTTGCTCGATCTGGCCCGCGAATTGGGAGTAGAACGTCGTACTGATCCATTGAGTCTGCTACGTGAACTGACAAGTCAAATCGCGGATTCGTTTGTGTATGCGCCACAAACCACGCGCGTCGATTCACCAATCGACGAGGCACTATTGGCGCGTCGGGGAGTTTGTCAGGATTTTGCTCACATTATGATTGCGTTGGTACGACGCATTGGCATCCCTTGTCGTTACGTGAGTGGCTACCTCTTCCACCGAACTGAGGATCACGACCGTTCGGAGGAGGATGCGACTCATGCCTGGGTGGAGGCATTTTTACCCGAGTTGGGTTGGGTGGGGTTTGATCCAACCAACAATTTAATCGCCGGTGAACGCCATATTCGTGTCGCAGTTGGTCGCGACTATGCCGATGTACCGCCAACTCGTGGCATCTACCGTGGTCAGGCTACCAGCCAACTTGAAGTTGGTGTGAAAGTTCTCCCCTCTGCCATCCATATTGATGAAAGTGAAGTATTGCCACAGGTAACAACAGCAAGTGTTCAAGCCGAATTGATGTATCAACAGCAACAGCAACAATAGAGTATAGAGTCCTGTTAGGGCGTGTCTGAAAAATGCTCCTGATTGCCCGAAGAGTGCGGGCCGTTAGCCCATGTCTTGAGGTGAGAGGATAAAACCCGTCGCACTCCAGGTCGTGCGTTCCTACACTTCATCATCACTGCCAGATAGACAATACTCAAACACACTCCTAAACTCTCCGTGGTGAGGAGAGACTTTCTCAAGATAATGGGTTTCTAATCTTACGGTACAATAATCTCTATGAACGTTTTACTTATCTCAACCTACGAACTTGGTCACCAACCACTGAGCCTGGCGTCACCAGCAGCCTGGTTACGCCGGGCAGGAGCCAGGGTAACGTGTGTGGACGTCAGTGTCACACCGTTGACCGAAGCGATGATCGCCGATGCTGGTCTTATCGGTATCTCGGTTCCGATGCACACGGCCACTCGTTTGGCGTTATCTATCTTACCACGCTTGCGCGCTGCTGCACCAGAATCGTTTATCGTCTGTTACGGTTTGTATGCACCGCTCAACGCAAGTACACTTCGCGCAGCCGGCGCCGATTGCTGTCTTGGTGGTGAAGTTGAAGCAGTACTGACCGCTATCTGGCAACGCCTCGCTGCTGGTGAGCGTCCACCAGCCATCGATACGATAGCGCTGCATCGCCTTGATCTGATTCCACCTGATCGGAGTGACCTGCCGCCCCTTAACCGCTATGCAACCCTAGTCACGGCCACCGAAATGCGCTATGCCGGTTATACGGAAACAACTCGTGGCTGCAAGCATCTTTGCCGTCACTGTCCGGTTGTTCCGGTCTACAATGGTCGTTTCCGGGTCGTCCCTCGATCAACGGTTCTCGCCGACATTCGCGCTCAGGTCGCAGCCGGCGCTCGCCATATCACCTTTGGCGATCCGGATTTTCTGAATGGTCCTAGTCATGTGTTACCGATTGTTAGGGCTTTGCACGCTGAGTTTCCCGATGTTACGTATGATGTAACAATCAAAGTAGAGCATATTTTGCGTTACGCCCATCTTTTGCCAGAACTGCGGGCAACCGGCTGCATTATGGTGGTAAGTGCGCTTGAGGCGCTCGATGATGAAATCTTGGCGCGTTTTGCCAAACGTCATACACGAGCTGATATTGTTCGTGCCGTTGAATTGCTGCGCGCCAATGATATTGCCCTGAATGCCACGTTCGTTGCTTTTACCCCATGGACGACCCGACAACGTTACCGAGAGTTGCTGATCGGTATCGCAGAGCTGGGTCTGATTGAAAGCGTCGCACCGGTGCAGTATGGCCTGCGTTTGCTCATACCGGCAGGCTCGCGGTTACTCGAATTGCCCGACGTGCAGGCGTTGGTCGGGCAATTCGATCCCGTCGCTCTAGCTTACCCCTGGCAACATCCCGATCCAGCAATGGATGAATTGCAGCATCAGGTGATGGAGTTGGCGCAATGGAGCGAACAGTGCGGTGAGGCACGCAGCAGCTTTTACCAACGCTTGCTTGATCTCTGCGATCAGATTATTGGCCCGGGTGAGCGCCCAATCGTGTTACCAGAACCAACACCGATCCCACGCTTGAGTGAACCATGGTATTGCTGCGCTGAGCCATCTGGTAACCAATTGATAACAACCTTCTTGTAGCAGGGTGAGCGTATACGGCAATGACCAGAACTTTCTCATCGAGGTGGTTATGCAGCCCCATCTCCTGTTGCTGACAACCCCATCTTCGTACCGCCTACCGGCTTTCTTAGCTGCTGCCGGGCGGATTGCCGTTCAGGTCACGGTAGCCGAAGACACACCTTCAGAGTTGATCCGCCCGCTCCCGACACGCCTGTTGATCGATTTTCGTGATCGGGAAGCAGCGTTGAAGGCGATTCGCGATCTGCACGAGGTTAAACCGCTGACTGCAATTGTACCGGTGGATGACAGTGGGGTTGAGTTGGCCGCCATCGTATGCGCCGAACTGGGATTAGCGTGTAATCATCCCGAAGCAGCCGCAGCCGCTCGCGACAAGCACCTCATGCGGCAACTCTTTGCCCGCGCTGGCGTACCGTCGCCTGCTTTTCGACTCTGCTCTACCACTGATGATCTCACGACGCTGGCCCAGACAGTCACGTTCCCCTGTGTCGTCAAGCCGTTACGCCTCAATGGCAGTCGTGGTGTTATCCGGGCTGACAATCCGCGCCAGTTTGTGGCAGCGGTACGCCGCCTGAATGCGCTGTTGGATCGGATTGAAGGGACAGGCGGGCATGAATTCTTGGTTGAAGATTTTATACCGGGCTTCGAAGTTGCCCTGGAAGGGTTGATTGACAACGGCAACCTGCAAGTGTTGGCACTCTTCGACAAGCCCGATCCGCTAGACGGGCCTTTTTTTGAAGAGACCATCTATGTCACACCTTCACGGTTGCCTGAAGCGACCCAGGCCGCTATTCGCACGGTTACGGTATCGGCGGCGCGGGCAGTTGGTTTAGAGCGCGGCCCACTCCACGCCGAACTTCGCATAAATGAACGTGGGCCGTGGATGATTGAGTTGGCGAACCGGAGCATCGGCGGTCTATGTTCGCGCACGTTACGCTTTGGTACCGATGCAACGCTGGAAGAGTTGATTTTGCGGCAGGCTGCTGGCTTACCGATTGACACCCTTAGTCGGGAAGGTCGGGCAGGTGGGGTTATGATGATCCCTATTCCGCAGGCAGGGATACTACGTGCGGTTGATGGTGTGGATGAAGCACGTGCTATTCCTGGCATTGAAGCCGTCGAAATAACTGCCCCTCTGAACTACCCGCTGGTTCCGCTTCCAGAAGGGGACAGCTATCTCGGCTTTATCTTCGCCCGTGGTTCTGATCCGGAGACTGTCGAAACAGCGCTCCGCGCTGCTCATGCTTGCCTGCGGTTTACGATTGTACCGGCAATTGAACTACAACCGGTTGCCGGATAACTTTAAATGATCACAGCACTGTTTAGCAAACGAGTCTGATCACTTACGCCGTGGGCCGCCCTTCGCCGGTGCTGATGTTGGTGGTGTCCATCCTTCAGGCATTTGGGCGTTCTCGCCAAAAAAGAACTCTTCCATCGCCTGCATCAGGATGCGCTGTGCGTTCGGATCACCTAAACTAAGGCCGTAATGATTAATAATCAGTGTTGCCTGTTGCGGCCACATACGCCACGCCTGTGCTGATACCTGTTCGTAGATGCGTTGGCCGAGCGGCCCAGGAAACGGCGGCTGATCCAGGCCCGGCAATTCGCGCCCAAGTTTGACACATTTGACCATGCGTGCCATATGTTCTTCTTTCACTTGTACAACTAACGATACCATATCTATTCTATTATACCTGAAAGCAGTGAGTGGCTATGCGCCTTTTGATGTTTGCAATGCCAGGCCCTATGGCGTTGACGGTCTTGCAAGGGCTTCTGCGGTTACCGGTAGAAATCGTTGGCCTATTTCAGCCAGCGCTGCCAGACGTACCCATCCTTAACGCCTTGCCGACAGCAGAGACGCAGGCAAGGACAATGGTTCTTGCCCCGCCGACGGTTACCGCTGTCGCCGATCAGGCTGGTATTCCACGCTATGCGGTTCGCCGTGATGCAGTGTTGGCGCTGAGTGAACAGTTGCGTCAGCAACGGGTTGATCTGGCAGTGGTTGCATGCTGGCCGTGGCGTATCCCATCAGCACTCCTCACTGTACCCAGGATTGGCTGGCTAAATCTCCATCCATCACCGCTCCCCGAATTGCGTGGGCCAGAACCGCTCTTTTGGGCTTTACGGCAAGGCTGGACTCGTACTGCAATGACGCTTCACCTAATGGATGAACTGCTTGACCACGGCCCAATTGTGCTCCAACACTGGTTTGATCTGCCGATTGGCGAGCGACTTTCCACCATCGAAGCCCTGGCAGGTTCTTGGGCAGTGCAGATGCTTCCCATAGCCTTGCAAAACCTTGCCGATCCGGCCTGGCAACCACGTCCACAGCTAGGCGATGGGAGCTTTTTCCCATCGCCACGGCCGCAGGATTTTATCGTTACCGCCGACTGGACGGTGCAGCGAGCGTATGCGTTTGTGCGCGCAGTGGCTGAATGGGGGCAACCGTTCCCCTTCATTGCTGCAAATGGGCAGACGGTAACAATTGTCGATGCCGTTACTTATCATCTCCAACAGCACCTGGTAGCTCCTGTTGTCAAACAAGGTGAGTATCTTCTGTTGCAGTTACTTGACGGGTGTCTCGTAGGGGTTCCTGAACCGAGCGGTCGTTTCGGGAGGGGGTACATCTGGTAACATCCATCACAAGCTTTGTGAGGCTTTCCGCCATTTTCACTCTACCTGGTCATGAGCGCATTGTAGGTGGGTTCGCTCGCAACTGTGATGCTTCTGCCACTGTAGCGAATTGGGAAGCCTGTGCAATAGCGCGGTTGGATTCGGAATGACAAAAAGATGTTGCGTGTCGAAAAATTGCAAGGAGTGTTACAATGAAGCAAGGTATGCTCGAGAGACCATCATTCTCACGCCGACAGAGAAGTTTTGTGACCACGAACAGAGAATGTCTATGAATGACGCCCAATTATCTACCGTAAATGTTCTCAAGCAAAGCAGTAAAACTATGCAGGAATGGCGTGTACAAATCCTGAATGATTTGTTATGAGCAATCGTAATTTTTGGTGGCATTGCGTTGGTTACCAGATCGTTGTCAGATTATAGAACACTGGGTGAGAGAGCGATCCCTTACATTGCAGTCTACACGCTCGTGTATCTTAGCATCGTAGCTGTAGCTATTCTGCGCCGGTTGAGTCTCGCTATTCGCGTCTTCGTCCTGTTATTCGTTTTGAGTGGTACTGCTACATTTCTCACGATTACCTTTGGGCTGACAGGAAGTGGTCGTCTGCTTTGGATTGGTGTTATTACGCTTGCGCTGATTTACTTTGATATACCTGGTGGTCTTATCGGGTTTGTATTGTCACTGCTTGTAATGATAGGTGCGGCAGTGATCTATGTAACCGGGAATGTACCGTTTGTTGCCCCAGAAGTGCTAATGGTACAGGATACTATTGAAGATTGGGCCGGTTCTATTACCCTGTATGTTGCCATTCTTGTACTGACCCTCGTTCCAACCTATTACCTGATTAAACATCTTGAAGTGCTTGCTCATCAGGCCACGGCTGAAGCAGCACGGGCACGCCTGCACGCTCGGCAGGCTGAAGAACAGGCCCAGGCCTTAGCACAGCAGACCGCTCAGCTCCAGCAAACGGAGCAGATGCTGCGTAACTTGGTTCAATCACTCGAAACACCCACCGTTGAGATCGGTGATCACGTTCTACTGGCGCCGATTGTTGGTCAGCTCGATCAGCAACGTGCTGATACGTTGTTGAAACGACTGTTGGCCGTCGTCAGTGATCGTCGTGTCAGACAGGTTGTGATCGACGTTGCCGGTGTACCAACCTTCGACACAATGGCTGCCCAGGGTTTGCTGCAAACCGTACAGGCATTGCGCTTGATCGGCTGCGAGGCGGTGATTACCGGTATCTCACCGGCGATGGCGCAGACAATCACTACCCTGGGCATCGATATGAAAACGATTACTACTGCCCGTTCGCCCCAAGATGTTTTGCTGCGCCAGCTATAACACTATCCCAACGCTGCAAGCGCACGTTTGACACTATCAGCAGGACTGACTTTTATCTCAGCCTGTACAATCCGACCTGATTCGTCGATAACAAAGTGAGAGCGAATGATTCCCATATACTTCTTACCCATCATCGACTTTTCACCCCATACACCATACGCCTCGGCCACGCTATGCTGTTCATCGGCGAGCAAGATGAAAGGCAAATGGTGTTTGGTCTTAAATTTCGCATGGGATTTGGTCGAATCCGGGCTGATACCGATAACGACTGCATTCTTCTCTGTGATAATGGGGTACGAATCGCGGAAGCCACAGGCCTGCGACGTGCATCCAGGTGTGTCATCTTTTGGGTAGAAGTACAGAATGACCCGCTTGCCGCGAAACTGACTGAGCGAAACCAGTTCGCCTGCCTCATTCGGGAGCGTAAAGTCTGGAGCCAGATCGCCTACTTGTGGTGGGTTTGTCATAGTGATCCACTTCCTGTTATGTATCGAATCCTGCAATAGTATGCTACCACAAATTACACTCCATCTGGTCTTGAGAATGGAACGATTGCAGAAGGGGCGGAATGTTTATCACTCCCCGCCCTTTCTGGGTGCAGAGAGTACCAGAGCGCGCTCAGGCAAATGGTGCTGATCAGAGGATTCCTGTGAGTATGTGCAAGACACGCATTGCTGGGTACGACCGAACATTGAAGATGTTAAACACTTCTGACGAGCTGCGACACGATGCCGTAAAAACCTCATATTCCGCTATACTAAGAATAATCGGCTTTGTGAGGAGGATTTCATGGCAATTGTCATTGTCGGTGGTGGCGCCATCGGGTTATTGTTGCTCTCACGTCTGTCTCAAGCTGGTAATCCGCTACCGGTTGCTTTGTTGACGCGGCCAAACGGAGTAGCGGCATTGCAGGCGAACCCGTTGCAGGTCAGTGGAATCGGTGCGTGTACACTTAGGAGTGTGATTGTTGCCAGTAGGGTAAGCGATCTTCCAGCAGTGTTTCAGCAACCGGCGCTGGCAATTCTTTGTGTTAAGGGGTACGACACCCATAGCGCAATACCTACACTGTGCGATCTCAATCCAACGGCTATTCTTACCCTGCAAAATGGACTTGGGAATGAAGAGGTACTGGCGCAAGCCCTTGGCGCCGACCGTATTATCGCCGGGGCAATTACGACCTCGGTTGATGCTACCGGCCCCACAACGATTACGGTAACAAAAGCAGGAGGCATCGGGTTGGCACCGGTAGGGAATGCCGGTAATCTCACACTGGCTGAGTCGGTGCTGAGCAAGGCTGGTTTTATCGTGCGGTGCTACACCGATTACCGGGCAATGAAGTGGTCGAAAGCGCTCCTGAATATGCTGGGCAATGCCACGGCTGCCATTCTTGACTGGCCGGTGACGCGGGTCTACTCCGATCATCGCCTAATTGCCCTTGAGCGGGCAGCCGTGCGTGAGGCGTTGATAGTGATGCAACATATCGGGATAAAGCCGGTCAATTTACCCCGTTACCCGGCAGCTCTGCTGGCTTTTGGCATCCGCTGGGTGCCACCGTTGATCCTTGATCCGATCCTACGGCAGCGTGTTGCGGGCGGGCGGGGTGGCAAAGACCCTTCCCTCCTTCGCGACCTGCGTGCCGGACGTTCACGCTCTGAGGGTGAGTTTCTCTACGGCGCGGTAGCCGCCGCCGCAACCGGGCATAATCTGAGTGCGCCGGTGAATGCCGGTTTGTGGCGTGTTCTAGGCGGTATTGCCCGTGGTGAGTTGTCTTGGAACGAGTATCGGGGTCGTCCCGAACGGTTGCTAGCTGCGTGTAGTATGGGATAAACTGTTAGTGCGTGGGATGTGCGCACGAATACGTGGCAGAACACACAGCGGGTTGGATCTCGCTGTGAATCGGTACCCTGCATCGTGCAACATGTTCGTCAGGTTGACACAATATCTTACCAAAGCGCGAATATCACATACGTACTGACCGTTTCAAGTATCATCTTCCGGTGTACCTATGATCCAACCGGCTATTGTAAGCTATGATCGGGCCTGCGTGATCGAACTGATCCGTACCCAGTCACCTGAAGCGGTACGTGCCCGCCTGCGCGCCGGTGATTTCGATGCTATGCTTGACCCAGAGGGACGTGCCTTATTAGACGAACTCTTGACGGCCTGGATTCAGCGTGCTCTTGGCTCGCTGACATTGCGGGATGCGATGCTTATCGATCCCTATCGGGCGCGACAGGTTTACGGGTTGCTCTGTGCACTCTATGTTCGGCAGCGGGTAGCAATTAGCCCTGATCTGGCTGTCTACTTGCCAGCCGCACCGGCCGATCTCCCTTCCTTACCACCGCCTCTCGCCGCTTTACCCGAACTAGCAGCGTTGGCCGATCAGGCAGCACGAGAAGGGCTTGTTTTGGCCTGGCAGGCTCAATACTACGATTTTGCACCGCCGGGGAACTTGAACGATCTGACACCACCGTTGCCACAGCCATACCGTGATGAACCACTGTTCGAGCAACCTACCGGGCTGCGGCGCAATCTAGCGATTGCCCTGGCCTCGCTCGGTGTTGCCCTGTTAGTGGTGCCGTTGTTGTTCGGTTATATTCCCAGACACCCGGCCGGTTTGCCGTTAGCGCTCCTCACCCTGGCCCTATTGATTGGGATCAAGGCCGGCTTCTTCGGATACCTTGGCGCGTTATGTATCTGGTTGATCGCCAATCTACCCGCTTTTCGCCACGGTACCGCGTTAATCGATCTCTGGCCTGCTCTCCCACTGCTCATCGTCGGTTTGTGGCTCTTACGGCTCGACCGTCGGGTGTGGGCGATGTGGCGCTTTATTCATCGCCAGTTTCATCGACGACACGACGCAACCGGAACAGGCTGACTTCCGGTGGACAGCCAAAACGTAGCGGTAGGCCGCCAACACCGCGACTCACAAATAGCTGCATTCGGCCGACCCGGAAATGTCCCATATCGTAGCGCCAGCCATGACGGGGAAGACAGAGTGGCCCGAGTCCGGGAAAGCGCACGTGCCCGCCGTGCGTGTGACCAGAGAGTTGGACATCGAAACCGGCTGCTGCCGCTTCGTCGGCAATATCCGGGCAATGGGCGAGCAACAGGCGAAAATCGTGTTCTGTGGCGCCACCGAGCGCCAGCTTTAGATCAGGACGACCATCCCAGTGATCATCTACTCCGGCCAGTAACAGCCGAGCACCGTTACGCTCGATAATGCGGTGTCGGTTGAGCAATAACTGGACATTGTGGTCACGCAGGATGGTTGTGATATACGGCATACCTTCCCAATAGTCATGATTGCCGGGGACGGCGTAGATACCGAGTGGAGCTTGCAAGCGTTTCAAGACCTCAGGCAGATGAGAGATAGCTGATCGACGATGCACCAAATCACCGGTTAATACGATGATCTCTGGTTGAGCAGAGCGTAATTGTTCGATTGCCTGATGAGCGTTGGTCAAACTGTAGCGATGCCCCAGATGTAGATCACTCAATTGGCCGATAGTTAAACCGTCGAGACCGACAGGAAGGTTGGGAAAGCGTAGTTCATGGATGTTTAACTGTACGCGGCGAGGTTCGATAGCCAGGGCATAGCCGGCGCTGACCACGCCTGCTCCGGCCAGGGTCATTGCAATCGGTAAACCGCCGTAGAAACTGGCAATACCGGCCAGCATACTCCCGGCCAGACCAGCCCCGATCCAGCGGGGCGAATAGCGCAAGCGTGGCTGCTGTTTCGATTTGGTGCGTGCTGATGAGAGTGTCGTTGTCATAGGCGATACCTGTATGTGATGTTTCATTGCAGTGAATATACCATGTCTTTTACCGTCAGTAGTCAGTGAGTCAAGGGAATAGGGCAGGCTCGTCTATTTACAAAGAATACGCAGGATAGGCATACTCCATACGATTGCAGCCCATCCTGCGTGCTTACTTCCCCCCTCGCTGTTGACAATATACCATTAAGATGAATAATAGCTGAACAAGCGAACAGGAATGTTATACTAGGCACTATGGATCTCAGTCACACTGCTGTACGCGATCATGCCGCTTTTCTTGAGCGGCTCCGCTTAGTTCCCGATCAGCCGGGCGTCTATCTCTGGAAAGACGCACAGGGTCGTTTACTGTATGTGGGCAAGAGTAAACGCCTGCGCGACCGCATGCGCTCGTATTTTGGCTCGCCGCGTAGTCTGAATGGCAAAACCCGACGGTTAGTCAGTCATATTGCCGATTTTGAAATTATTGTCACTCAGAGCGAGTTAGAGGCGCTGTTGCTGGAAATGAACTTGATTAAACAGCACCGGCCGCCGTATAACATTCTGCTCAAAGATGATAAAACATATCCGTACATCAAGGTCACGGTCAACGAAGAGTGGCCACGGGTGTTTGCGACTCGTCAGGTGCTGAATGATGGCGCACGTTATTTTGGCCCCTACGCCAGTGCCGGTTCAGTCTACCAGGCACTCGATATTCTTAATCGGCTGTTCGCATTCCGGCCACCCTACGAGTGCAAAGACGATAAATTCAACCGCCATCGCAAGCAAGGAAAGCCATGCCTCTACTACCAGATGCGCCGTTGTCTAGGGCCGTGTGTACCTGGTCTGGTGACAAAAGAAGCCTATCGGCAGGCGATTGACGCTGTTTGTCGCTTCCTCGAAGGAAAGAGTGATCAGATCGTGCGCGAATTACGTGCGCAAATGGAGCAAGCCGCCGAACAATTGGAGTTCGAGCGAGCGGCCTATCTGCGTGATCGGATACAGGCAATCGAGAAGATATCGGAACGTCAGCAGGTGTTGCGCACCGTAGATACCGATCAGGATGTGATTGCCTTTGCCCGCGAAGACGGGAGTGCCGTCGTGCAGGTGCTCTTCATTCGCGGCGGGAAGCTGATTAACGCCGAGCCATTTACGCTGCAAGGCACAGAAGGCGAAAGCGATGAGGCATTGCTCGCTTCGTTCATTACCCAATTCTACCAGAATGCGCCAACCGTTCCACCTAGTTTACTGCTCGCTGAGCATATCGAAGAACCGTTGATTATCGCTTCGTGGCTGCAACAAAAGAGTGGTCATCGCGTCGAAATTACCGTTCCACGGCGCGGTGAGAAGCGGCAGTTGGTGGAAATGGCGGCGAATAATGCCCGCCAGAAGTTGCGCGAAATTCGCGAGCAGTGGCTCAATTCTGAACAGCGAGCCGTTGCTGCGCTGAGTGAGCTGCGTGATCTGCTTGAATTGCCTGCTCTACCCCGTCGGATCGAGTGCTACGATGTCTCAAATACTCAGGGACAGCATTCAGTGGCCAGTATGGTAGTGTTCGAGCACGGCGAACCGCGTCCTGCTTATTACCGCCGTTTTAAGATCAAGACCGTGAGTGGGGCAAACGATGTGGCCTCACTGCGCGAAGTAATCAGTCGGCGTTTCCGCCGGGCAGCCGAAGCATTAGGTGAGCAGCAGCTTGCCGTCGAAGAAGAAACCTCGACCGGTGAAGCATCCAGTACCGATCAACAGGCACTAGAACGCTGGGCCGAGTTGCCCGATCTGTTGTTGGTCGATGGTGGACAGGGACAGGTTGCGGCTGCTGTTGCCGTGCTACAGGAACTCGGTTTTGACCAGATTCCAGTAGTTGGTGTTGCTAAAGGCCCTGATCGTAACCGGTTTGATCTGGTGCGTATAGGGTGCGAACCGATCGTGCTGGCCCGCGATAGTAAGGCTCTGGCGCTGATCCAGCGGATTGATGAAGAAGCACATCGCTTTGCGATCACGTATCATCGCAAATTGCGTAGCAAAGCTGCGCTTCGTTCACCACTCGAAGATATTCCAGGGATCGGGCCAAAACGGAAGCGAGCGCTGCTCAAGGCGTTCGGTTCGATAGAGGGTATTCGGCGGGCCAGTATCGATGAAATTGCTGCCGTTCCTGGGATGACGCGCAAGCTTGCCGAAGAGCTGAAGAATCTATTGTAGTCGTCGGAGAGCATACTATGTCGATCATTCATTCGCACATTCAAACCAACAGTCCTGATTTTCAGGCCAATTTCGCTTATCATCAGGCGTTAGCCGCCGACTTACGTGCACGGCTGGCTGAGATACGCCAGGGTGGTGGCGCCGAGCAGCGTCGGCGTCACGAAGAACGAGGCAAGCTCTTCGTGCGTGACCGCATTGATACACTGATTGACCCTGATAGTGCATTTCTTGAAATTGGGGCGCTGGCTGCGTATAAGGTTTACGATGAAGAAGTTCCATCGGCTGGTATTGTTTGTGGTATTGGTCAGGTGGCCGGTCGACCGGTGATGATCATTGCTAATGATGCGACCGTCAAGGGCGGTACGTACTTTCCGCTTACCGTCAAGAAGCATTTACGCGCACAGGAGATTGCGCGGGAAAATCGGTTGCCGTGCATTTATCTGGTCGATAGCGGCGGCGCCTATCTGCCGCTGCAAAGCGAAGTCTTTCCCGACCGCGACCACTTTGGGCGAATTTTCTACAACCAGGCCCAGATGTCAGCCGAGGGCATTCCCCAAATTGCCTGCGTGATGGGCAGTTGTACCGCTGGTGGTGCCTACGTACCGGCGATGAGCGATGAAGTGGTGATTGTGAAGGGTAACGGTACCATCTTTTTAGGTGGGCCACCGCTGGTCAAGGCCGCTACCGGAGAGGAGGTCACTGCCGAAGAGCTAGGTGGGGCTGATGTTCATACTCGTATCTCTGGTGTCGCCGACTATTTTGCCAACGATGACCGTGAAGCATTGGCAATTGTGCGCGATATTGTCGCTCATTTGGGGCCGCGTCAGCGTGCACAATGGGCACTCCGTGATCCGGAACCGCCACGCTACGATCCACGTGAGATTTATGGAATTCTGCCCCGCGATTTCCGTCAGAGCTACGACGTTCGTGAGGTGATTGCGCGCATTGTAGACGGTAGTCGTTTCCATGAGTTCAAAGCGCGTTATGGTACAACGCTCGTGTGTGGTTTTGCCCACATTGAAGGATTTCCGGTCGGGATTCTGGCCAATAATGGTATTCTGTTCAGCGAAAGTGCGCTGAAGGGTGCTCATTTCATCGAATTGTGTTGTGCCCGCAGTATTCCGTTGGTCTTTTTGCAGAATATCACCGGCTTCATGGTTGGCAAGCAGTATGAAAATGGCGGGATCGCCAAAGATGGTGCGAAACTTGTGACCGCAGTGAGTTGCGCAAACGTACCAAAATTTACCGTCATTATCGGAGGGAGTTTCGGCGCCGGAAATTACGGTATGTGTGGGCGCGCCTACCAACCGCGTCAGCTCTGGATGTGGCCTAACGCTCGTATCAGTGTAATGGGGGGAATGCAGGCGGCAAACGTGCTGCTGACTATCCGGCGTGACAATCTGCGTGCCCGTGGTCAAGATATGACTCCCGAAGAGCAAGAGCGCTTTATGGCACCGATTTTGGCTAAGTATGAACAGGAGGGACATCCGTACTATGCCAGTGCCCGTTTGTGGGATGATGGGGTGATAGATCCGATAGAGACCAGGCGGGTATTGGCACTCGGTCTGGCAGCGGCAGCCGAGGCTCCAATACAGCCGACCCGCTTTGGTGTCTTCCGCATGTAGGTCGGCTATGACGCTGCTCCGCTCGATAACCATCATTGCCATCGTCTGGATGATACTCGATCCGAATTTGATCATCGGGATGGTGGTATCCGCTTTGATCGGTGTTCAAGTGACGGGCTGGGCCTGGCCGCGCTTTGTGCGCAACCAGATTTCGTGGCAACGATCCGTACCCTCGGCATTGGCACCCGCTGAGCAGGCAGATGTCGTGCTACGGATTGTCTACCGTGGATGGTTACCCCTACCATACCTGATTGTGCGCGAAGACATTCCTGCCAGTCTGAGTGAGATGCCGCGTCGGCAATGGGTCGTTAGCTTACGTCCGGGTCAACAGTGCACACTCCGCTACCCGATACAGGGGCGGCAGCGTGGTTTGTATTGGCTCGGACCGCTCAAGATGTGGGTTGGTTCGGTGTTCGCGATCAACGAAGTGCAGCTTGGCGAACCGCAACAAACCCCGCTGACTATCGTGCCAATGGTGCTACCGTTCCAGTCGTTTTATCTACCAAATGCGTTGCCTTATAGTCAGGAGCGTTATCACCTGAGCCTGTTCGACGATCCGGCGCAGAAGATTGGGGTGCGTCAATACCAGACAGGTGATCCGCCGCGGCGTATTGATTGGAAGACCAGTGCTCGTGTGGGTGAGCTTCAGGTTCGCGAACTGGCACCAGTGGTCGCTCGTGAAACGCTGATCGTGCTGGCCTTCATGGAAAGCGAATACCCCGGTCGATTTTCGTATAACAATCGTGAGCGTGCGGTCGTTGCGGCTGCTTCACTAGCCGCTGCCTTAATCTATCGGCGTCAGCCGGTTGGTTTTCAGAGCAACGGTTATGATCCGCTGCTCCGCCAGCCTGTGGCGACACTGGCGCCAGCAGCCGGTGTCGAGCATCTGCGTGAAATCCTGCTCAGACTGGGACGAATCGAACCGGCAACCGACGGTGCGCCAATCGATCATATGCTCTCAGATAATCTGGCCCTGAGTCGCGGTGGAACATTGGTGCTGATTACCAGTTCACTCAATGCGCGTATTCTAGCGATCCTGCTGACCATTCGGCGCAGCGGAATCAAGGTTTCCATCGCGCTGGCCGATCCAGGCCCAACCGATCTGCTGCAAGCCAGACAACACGGCATCACAGCGTTCCAGATCAATCGCGATGGGGCAATTGTTCCAGATGTGTAAAACGTCGCGCCATCGAGCGTTTATGCCTGCGGAAGGTACAAGAGGAGAACTGTGTATGTTGCGCATTGCCGAAGAAGTCTCTACTGCTCTCGAAGAGGGCCGTGCCGTTGTTGCACTTGAAAGTACCCTCATCAGTCACGGCTTACCCTACCCACACAATCTGGCCGTTGCCGAGGGGTTGGAAGCTGAAGTTCGGGCAGCGGGTGCCGTGCCGGCAACGATTGGGCTGATTGAAGGGGTGCCGGTCATCGGGTTGAATGGGAATGAACTGGAGCGACTGGCCGCAGGTGGTGAACGAGTACGGAAGTTGAGTCGGCGCGACATCGGAGCAGCTATTGTAGATCACGCCGACGGCGCAACGACCGTTGCAGCGACCATGGCGCTGGCTGCGGCTGCCGGTATTGAAGTCTTTGCAACAGGTGGGATCGGTGGCGTTCATCGTGGTGCGATTCATAGCTGGGATGTCAGCGCTGATCTGACCGAACTGAGTCGCACGCCGGTGTTGGTGGTCTGTGCCGGTGCCAAGGCGATCCTCGATCTCCCGGCCACCCTCGAATACCTGGAAACCCATGGGGTACCGGTCGTTGGCTACCAAACCTCCGAGTTCCCCGCTTTCTACACCCCTCAGAGTGGCCTGCCGGTAGCCGCAGTGGCTGATAATGCGTTGACTGCCGCACGGATGTGGCGTATCCAACGCCGCTACAGTGCCTTTGCTGCCCCAGGTGGTATGGTACTCTGTGTGCCACCACCGGCCCAATATGCGCTTGACCGTGACGTGATCGAGGCTGCAATTGAGCGGGCGTTAGCGCGGGCTGAGGCCGAGGGCGTGCGTGGGCCGTCAGTAACCCCTTTCCTGCTCGCAGCAATTGCGGAAGAGACGGTTGGTGAGAGTATTGAAACCAACATCGCCTTGTTGCGCAACAACACTCGCGTGGCTGCTGAAGTAGCGCTTCGGATCAGCGAACTGGGCTAACCTTCAGGTGAACAAATGGTGTGCAAAGTACTTGACAAATTGTGTTATTGCTCGTATACTAACAAGTGCTGTTATTAGATGTAACAGCGTAAACTGTCACATCCTCGACAGTTCACACCTCACACGTTACCCCGTTTCGTTACGTGCTGGGTGCCTCTGGTGGCGTCTCCGCAACGGCGGAGAAACTTACTATTTGTCCCTTTGGTTGCATAGTTAAGCAGGAGTGCCCGCCAATGCTCAAGCGTCGACCATCAAGCTGGGAAAAAGAAGAGATAACGCTCTACACCCACGAGCACGATGAAAGTTTTGGGCACGAAGAGTCACTGTTTTCTCCCGATCTGAGTGATATTGATCGGGCAGAACCGACACTCGATGCGGTGCAACACTATTTGCAAGAGATTGGGCGTGTTGCGTTACTAACCGCTGCTGAAGAGGTGGAGTTAGCTGAACAGATCGAGCGTGGGAATGAGGCAGAAGCACGTCTGAACAGTGCCGTTGATCTGACCCCCCAGGAACGCTACGAATTACTTCGGGCCGTTCAGCGTGGTCAAGAGGCGCGTCGCCATTTAATTCAGGCGAATTTGCGTCTGGTAGTCAGTATTGCCAAGAAGTATGTTGGTCGTGGTCTGGCCCTGCTCGATCTGATCCAGGAAGGAAATATTGGGTTGATGCGGGCAGTTGAGAAGTTTGATTACCACAAAGGTAATCGCTTCAGCACGTATGCCACGTGGTGGATACGCCAGGCGGTAACGCGAGCACTAGCCGAGCAAGGGCGCACAATCCGGCTACCGGTGCATATGAGCGAGTCGGTTGGTCAGGTGAAGCGGATCGCCGAGCGTCTGGCTCAGTCGCTCGAACGCCAACCCACCGCAGAAGAGATTGCGATGGCGCTTGGTCAGCCGGTCGAACGGATTGAGCGTATCCTCGAAGCAGCACGGCGACCGGTTTCACTCGAAACACCGGTCGGTGATGATGGTGAGCATACGCTGGGCGACTTTCTGACCGACGAAGGACTGCCTACACCCAGTGAAATAGCGGCGCAAAAGCTGCTGCGTCGTGATCTCTGGGCAGCTCTCGACCAGCTCAACGACCGCGAACGGCGAATTATCGATTTGCGCTACGGCCTTTTGGACGGTCGCCGGCGAACCCTGGAAGAAGTTGGACGAGCACTCGGTATGACCCGTGAACGGGCACGGCAGATCGAAGCCGAAGCGCTACGACGGTTGCGTAGCCCAGAGGTTGGTCAGCATTTGCGCGATTATTTGGAGTGAGCAGTGTTGATTCATTGCTGCGCTGTTATCTATCTCCACTTTCATCGCTCATATTCATCATCTGAGTACGTCTGAAAAATTCTTACCCTTCCTCTTTCATTGTGAGAGAGGAAGGGTCAAGAGTGTTTATCGCTCCGTATCCTTTGGTACGGCATTGTACCTGTAACTCGGATTGCATCACGAACATTCCACTCTAAGTACAGACCGGATCGGCACGTCTGCCCATTGACCAATAATTGCTCTTGTTTAGAGAGTATCTGAACATTCTATGAAGAGTCGTTGGCATAGATGTGGGCCAACCGTCTCACCATCACGGGAGTCATGGCGACATCCATGAGCACTTCGCTCGTATCGGTGCGCGCTTCGTCGTCTTTCCTCAAGCGGTGATACTTACCCAGCCAGGCAACCGTCCGTTCCACCACCCAGCGCTTCGGCACCACCTGGAAGCGTGATGCCCCATTGGGACGCTTGCTGCTGTCCAGCGTCCAGCCACCAACGTGCTGTGCCCATTCCACCACCTGGCCAGCATCGCCCCCATCGGCCCACATCACCCGCACGCGCGACTGCTTCCCGTGGGCGTTGCCCACCACCAACCGTGCCCCGTCCCGGTCTTGTCTATCGGCGGCATAAACCACCACTGTCACCACCACGCCCACGGTATCCACCAGCAGATGGCGTGTGCGCCCGTGGACGGTTTTGCTAACATCATACCCCCGAGGCCTCCGTTTTCCATCGTGTTGAACGACTGGCTATCCAGAATCGCAGCGCTCGGTTCTGCCTCCCGCCCTGCGGCAACGCGCACGTCTGTGCGGAGCGCAGCATGCCGGCGCCGAACGGAATGATACACGGTCTGCCAGGGAGGCACGTCGTGGGGAAGCATCAGCCAGGCGCAACCGCTTCGCAAGATAGAGAAGATGGCGTTCAACATCTCACGGTACGAATGGACTCAGTGTCGCCCCCGCGGCGATGTCCGTTCCGGCAGAGCGGGGGCAATCCGTTGCCATTCGGCGTCTGTACGGTCGGTAGGATATGATGTTCGTCTGTTCTGTTTGCTCATATCATTACGTATCCATCAAAACCGTCGACCAGATAAAATTTCAGACACTCTCTCAGAGCAGGCTAGTACCAGAATTACCTGCTTCGCATCATCTCGCCACTGTTTGCTTAGTACGCGATTGACCTGCCCTCGGTAGGGTACGTTTTCTGAAAGAACAGGTCGGGGTCGCGGTACTCTTCTGGCCCACGGCTGTGATAGACCTCCCACAGGTCGGCAGCGAACACGTCCAGGGTCAGACGGTCCTGCAAGATGTCATCGTGTGGAATGGCAATGGTGTGAAAGGGTTTCATGATTGTCCTCGCTTCAGAAGATGGCGTGATCGATCTGCTCCCTGTCTTGCCCCAGTGATTTTGAATGTACTTCGCGGTTTCTTGGGGGGCGAGATCGCGTGTGGTGGTATGAACCTGAACGTAGAATTACCTTTTTGCTCCCTTTGGGGGTTTGGAGATAGACAGGGTCTGAGGAAGGGCGAATTTCAAAGACAGAGATCATCTTTCCGTCTACCTCTGCAAAATGCCCCTTCAGAAACGGAGCATACTGGCTTCCCAAATATTCGCCGATGAGATTGGCCAGCAATTGCTCGAATTTGTCGCGTGAATTGCCCACTAGTTCCAGGTCTTTCTCCAATCCCAGAATGTTGCCGTTGTCTTCGACACCGATTTGTAGCACAGGCTTAAGCCTGCGCTACGTATGATTTGCTTTGTAGCACAGGCTTAAGCCTGTGCTACGTATGTATACGGCCAATCTTGCCAGTTAGAAACCAACCCGGCTTTGACGGGATTGTTGACAATGTACCAGAAAATACGCTCCAATTCTGCTTCGTCACGCACAACGTGATCGTAACTTTCGTCCTGCCAGAATTTTCCGCTGCGGCCGAGTTTCTGATTGGCGTAACGCGCTGTGCGCCCTTTGAGCAGGTGCAAGGCTTGACTGAGGACAGAGGGGTGCCCCGTCTTATCATGATTGGCATCATCAAAACGCTCCACATCCACCAGCAAGTGAACATGATTGGGCATGATGCAACCCGCAAGCAGGTCATAATGGCTGCCATCCAGCCGCCGGATTTCATCCATGACCAGTTGGGCAATTTCCGCCTGACGCAGCCAGGTGGGGCCATGCGCCATGTGGTCCAGCCACTTATCGTAGCGTCCAAAGAATTTCTTCTGGATTTTGTAACGTTCACTTCGCAACGCTGCGCCGCTGAAACAGTCGGATAGTCGTCGTTCCTCTTCTTTGAATTCTTCGCGTAAACGTTCGATAACCTCCACCGGGAGCGACCCGGCCAGCCGAAACGTGACAAAGAAGATGGCTCCCGAAGGGTGAATGTGAGGGAGATTGCGACGGTAGGAAATGGTCATGATAACCTCCTGTAGCACAAGATTGTAGCACTTCTATCGCTCGTCAATTCCATACGGTGTTTACGTCGGTGCATCATGATAACCTCGTGTAGCACAGTAGCACAGGATTAATCCTGTGCTACTGTGCTTCTGCAGCCGCGCCCGCCTGGCGAGCAGGCCATCCAGCTGTTTTTTCTCCTTGCTCTCAATGGGCAGGCATTCGGAGATGGCCTGGGCAACGCGGTAGCAGGCTTCGCTGCGACCGCAGCCGCTTTTGCTTAGGCGTGCGATAAGCTCCGCACGATCGCCCTTTTCCCACAGCCGCAGGGCATGATGTAGCACATCTATCAAATCCTGCCCAGCAGCCAGGTGCTCCATCTCGCGCTGATGCGGCCCTAATAGGCGGACGAATTCCTGCTCTTTCTTGACCATCCCGCCGCGTCGCGACCACTCTTCGGCCAGGTCCAGCCCGCAGGATTGGGCCAGTTTGCGGGCTTCGTCGAAGGGGACGCACGCCTCGCCGTAGTTCCAGCGCCACAGGACGTAGAAGCGCGCCCGGTCGCTGATTGCGGCGCTGTAGGAGCGAGCAGCCTGCCCGCCCTCGTGCAGAATCTGGCGCACGGCGAAGTCGGTGGCCAGGGTGCGGACTTTATCAAGCAGCATATCGCTGCGGAGTATCCTCTCCAAAAGCGCTGGATCAGGCCGATGGAGGCACAGCGATACCCACCCGTTGCGCTACCCGTTCGGCTACGGTGGGGGTGGTCTCCGGCGTGACAATGCGGTCGCGGAGAGAGGGAACGAACCCCACGCCGAGTTTGGTGGAAGTGGCGGTCAGGGTTTGGAAGGTATCCCACGCTCGTGCCCCGTCTCGGGAGTGAGGGCCGACACTGACATTGCGTTTGCGCACGCGGCGTCGCGCCGCCAGTTCCCTATTATTCTTGTGCCGGGGAAGGTCGGGATGTTTCAGCACCGCCAACAACTGGATCCGTTTGTCGGCGGGTTTGCTGATCCGGTCATCCAACGCCGCATAGCCAGTCTCTTTGTCCACCAAGGCGTCAAACGCATCCGCCAACCGTGCACGTTCCGCCGCAGTGGGCGCCTGTTAATAGGCCAGCAGGTCGCGATTGAACGTCCAAGAGCGTTCCCCAACTGCGGCGCGTTCCGCCTGATGATGGGGCACCCGTGGGGCAAGCTTGGCGGAATGCCGCTACTCATGCACCCACCCCCGGGCGTGCGTGGTCGTGAGGTGGTCAGACATGGGCGCATCATCGCGCAGCAACCAGCGCAGGACGGGCACCTGGGTTTGGGCGTGATAGGTGGCACGGGCCAGCGCATCGCCGACCAGCTGTACCTGCTGCTGCGTGAGCGTGATCCTGGCGGTGGGTAGGTGCTGCTGGTGTGTCGCCGCCGTTATGTCCGTGTCGCGGGGCCGGGCCGCCCGCCGCTGGCGGTGCAGGGGGTGCGGCAGACTGAGCGCCTGCCGCCACGCCAGCGACTCGTCCTTGCGGCGATAGCGGAGTTCCTGGCCCCAGATGACCGCCAGGACATCCTGGCGCGTGCCGTCGGGACGGGGATGATCGCTCGTACACCAGGCGTAGCCCACCACGGGGCATACCTCGTTCTGCCCATCCACGCGGGGTACGGGTCTGGTCGGTGGCGACCCACGACTCGGTGGCGAGGCCGGGCGGATGAATCGCGGCGGCTTCGTCCGCCCAGCGTCCCGTCGGTTCCAGCAGCATGCGTGCCACCAGGCGCGTGCCAATCTGCAGACCGACATCCCGCAGCAAGCGCAGCAGCGCGGGCTGACTGACGGTTGCCTCGTGACCGAGTGCGGGAACGATGGGATGGGGCGTGGGGTACAAACCACCCCGGAAGCCGGGCGGCAACGGTGCGGTGAGGAGCGTGTTGGTGCTGGGGACGTACCACCGCTCCCGCACGAAGCGGACCACCTCCACGTCGATGCGCAGGCGCTGCACGATGGTAGCGGTTGGCCCATGGCGCACCGCATCGGGGGGCAGGGTCGCCGGTTCCACCACGCAGTGCTCCGCCTGCGTGACGATCAGGTTCGCGTTCTTGTTCGGCTTGCCTCGCGGCGTGCGCGTGCGGCGCTCGGCCTCCGAGGAATGATCCGCAGGCGGCGGGCTGGACGGCGGCGTGGGTGGTTTGATGGCGGGCGTACCCGAGCGTCCCTTCAGCCGTGCCACCGCATCCCGCAGATTCTGGTGTTCAACCCGCAGGACGACGTTCTCAGCCGCCAGCATCTCGATGACGTTCAGCAACTGGATCACGATCTGGTGGGTTTCCAGATCGGCAATGCTGTCGGGATTGAGGTCAGGTATCTGCATATGTTGGGAGTCTACCAGATCTTGGCTCCGCTGTCACCCGCTGCCCAGCAGTTTTGGAGAGGATACCAAGCAAGCGTATTGATTGTTGCCCATTGCCTCACTAACGATTACGCTTATTGTCCATCTTGACGAATTGGTTCATCAGTGGTACACTTGAATGCCGTGCCGGGGTAGCTCAGCGGTAGAGCAAACGGCTCATAATCGTTAGGTCGCGGGTTCGAATCCCGCCTCCGGCACCAGTCGCCGGTGAGCAATTGCTCACCGGCGTTTCCGTTCATCGTGTGGTGCTATGCTCGACCAGTTGCATCAGTTCTTGCTTGTTGAGGGTGTTGGTCAGCCCACCAATCGGGTATTGGTTGCAGTGTCGGGGGGCAGCGATTCGCTGGCGCTCTTGCATATGCTCTCCATCCTGCGTGCTACCGGTGGGCCGATACCGATTGTTGCTCATCTGGATCACGGTCTGCGTGGTGCAGAGTCGGCAGCCGACGCCGCTTTCGTTGCTTCCGTCGCGGCGGCGTGGGGGATACGGGCAGTCATTGACAATGCTCGCCTTCCCCCAGGGACGACGCCGGCTGAAGCGCGAATTGCTCGCTACACCTTTCTCGCTACCACTGCTCTGGCCGAGCAGGTCGATGCTGTACTTGTTGCTCATCAGGCTGACGATCAGGCAGAAACGGTGTTGATGCACCTCCTGCGTGGCGCCGGTCCGGCTGGATTACGTGGTATGCGAACGCGGGTAGAATGGAGTGAGTGGGCAGCACCGCTGATTGGTGTCGGTCGTGTACCGTCGCATGGTCCGCCGTTGCTCCGTCCGTTACTCACGATCAGTCGGTCAGCCCTGGCAGCCTACTGTGCAACGCATCATCTAACACCCCGTGACGATCCGACGAATCGCAATCTTCACTACGTGCGAGCACGGGTTCGGCATCACCTACTTCCGCAGCTTGCGGCTGAAAATCCGCAAATTGTAGCTGCGCTGAACCGTACAGCTCGCATCTGCGCCGAAGACTATGACTTCATCCAACAGGCGCTTGCAGCGCAGTGGCCGATGCTGATCGTTGAGCAGCAGTCTGACCTAATCATCTTTGATCGCGCTGCCTTACGCTCGTTGCACCCGGCGCTGCGCCGGTATGCCCTGCGGCGGGCAATTGCCGAGCTGAGGGCTGAAGAACCGAGTCTGGCGCAAATGGACACCGCAACCCATCTGCTAAGTGGTCAGGCTGGTCGGCAGATGCAACTGACGGCGCAGGTCTGGCTGGTGTGCGATCAACGAACTGTTACGCTGCAACATGCTGGGGCGGTGTATCAGCGTGTTCCACAGTTAGAAGCTCCGGTAACGTTGCCCGAATGTGGGGTAGTGATGCTGGCGAATGGCTGGCAGTGTATCGTGCAGCCTGATCCCCCGCCACAGCCAGACCGCTGGTGGTTAGGGTTTATTGCACGACCATCTGGCCCCTTACGGCTGCGGACACGACGGCCTGGGGATCGCATGCGACCGTCTGGCGCACCGGGGCGTCGTCGTTTACAAGATCTGTTTGTTGATCTACGGGTGCCGCGTAGTCTGCGTGATCGATGGCCGCTCCTCGTTGATGCACACGACCAGATTCTCTGGGTGACAGGATTACGGGTTGCTGCCGACATTGCCTCCTCCGATCCGAATCAGGCTACAATGTGGATTGGAATAGTTCATCCGATTGAGGCAACACAGGAGTAAAAGGGATATGCGCCAAGACATCGATTACGTCTTGATCGACGAAGAGCGGCTTAAGCAACGTGTGACCGAGTTGGCTGCCGAAATAACTGCCGATTACCGCCACCTCAATGATCTGTTACTGGTTGGGGTGCTTAAAGGGTGTGCCATGTTCATGGTTGATCTGGCCCGTGCTATCGATCTGCCGCTAGCAATCGATTTCATTGCAGTTGCCAGCTACGGCGCCAGCACCGAATCATCGGGTGTCGTTCGGTTGATCAAAGACCTCGATACCGACATCTCGCATCGCCATGTATTGCTTGTCGAAGATATTATCGATAGTGGGCTAACGCTTGCCTATCTACGCTCGCAACTCTTGCGCCGCAATCCGGCCAGTTTGCGAATTTGTACCTTGCTCAACAAACCAGAACGGCGCACGGCCGATGTGCCGGTCGATTATATTGGTTTCAATATTCCCAATGCCTTCGTGGTTGGCTATGGCCTTGATTACGCTGAACGCTATCGCAATCTGCCGTTCATCGGTGTCTTGCGCCCAGAGGTGTATCAATCTTGATATTGTGATCCAGATTACACTTTGACTGTAATCTGTTCCCTTGCCGCCAGTGATCGGCTGATGTTATAATGCTGTACAAGCGGCAAAAACGATGGCTGATCGTCATCGGCGTCGCAATATCTTCGTTGTGGGGTATTCTCCTCAGCATCAGATGACAGCTCGGAAACTGAGATGAGGCAACCCCTCTAGAAAGACACGATATGAGTGATAACCGTTGGCTCAAAAATAGCTTTGTCTACCTCATCATTCTGGTGGCAGCGTTAGCGCTGTTCTTCCAGTATTTTGGGCAGGGCGCCAGCCAGACTGAAGAGAAAGGTATCGCTGACGTAATCGCTGATGCCCAGGTTGGTCTGGTCAGCGAAATTCAGGCCCAGGCTGGCGATGAGCAGATTATTGTTACTTACAAGGATGGCAAGAAATATCGCTCGCGGGTCGAGACATCAGACAGCGTGATGCGGTTGCTGGCTGATTACAATGTGCCACTGTACGATGAGAATGGTCGGCGGACGATTAACGTTACTGTGCAGCCAGCACCGGCCTGGGGTGGTTTGCTGAGCATCTTTACCATTCTTCTCCCCACGCTGCTGCTGATTGGGTTCTTCGTCTTCTTTATGCGGCAGGCTCAGGGCAGCAATAATCAGGCGATGTCCTTCGGCAAGAGCCGGGCGCGGATGTTTGCCGGTGACAAGCCTACGATTACCTTCGCTGATGTGGCTGGTCAGGAAGAGGCAAAGCAAGACCTGGCTGAAGTTGTTGAGTTTCTGAAGTTTCCTGACAAGTTTGCGGCTCTTGGGGCACGCATTCCGCGTGGTGTTTTGATGGTTGGCCCGCCCGGTACCGGTAAGACGTTGCTCTCGCGTGCGGTTGCCGGTGAAGCGGGTGTACCTTTCTTCAGTATCTCTGGCTCTGAATTCGTCGAGATGTTTGTGGGTGTTGGTGCTTCGCGTGTTCGTGACTTGTTCGATCAGGCGAAGCGGAATGCACCGTGTATCGTCTTCATTGATGAGATTGATGCTGTTGGTCGGCAGCGCGGCGCTGGTTTAGGTGGTTCACACGATGAACGTGAACAGACCCTCAACCAAATCCTGGTTGAGATGGATGGTTTCGATACCAACACAAATGTGATCGTTATTGCGGCAACCAACCGTCCTGACGTGCTCGATCCGGCGCTGGTTCGCCCTGGCCGTTTCGACCGGCAAGTCGTGCTCGATGCACCCGATGTACGGGGCCGCATTGATATTCTGAAGGTTCACGTGAGAGGAAAGCCACTGGCCGAGGATGTCAATCTCGAAGTCATCGCTCGTCAGACACCGGGCTTCTCGGGTGCCGATCTGATGAATGTGGTCAACGAGGCAGCGATCCTGGCGGCACGTCGCTCGAAGCGCAAGATCAGTATGGCCGAATTTCAGGATGCGGTCGAGAGAGTGGCAATTGGCGGTCCCGAGCGCCGTTCACGGGTAATGACTGATCGTCAGAAACTGGTGGTTGCGTACCACGAGGCCGGTCATGCTATTGTTGGTGCTGCATTACCGAAGGCCGACAAAGTGCAGAAGGTAACGATTATCCCACGTGGTCAGGCTGGCGGTTATACCCTCTTCTTGCCTGATGAGGATAGTTTGAACCTGCGCACCGTGTCGCAGTTCAAAGCCCGTCTGGCCGTTTCGCTGGGTGGTCGTGTTGCTGAAGAGATTGTTTTCGGTAATGATGAGGTCACTACAGGCGCTTCTGGTGACTTGATGCAGGTTACGCGGATTGCGCGGGCAATGGTGACGCGCTATGGGATGAGTCAGCGTCTGGGGCCGATGGTCTTCGGCGAGAAGGAAGAGTTGATCTTCCTTGGTCGTGAGATCAGCGAGCAGCGGAACTATAGCGACGACGTGGCGCGTCAGATTGATGAAGAGGTGCGAGCCATCGTCAATGAAGCCTACGAGACAGCGCAGCAAATCCTGCTCCAGAATCGGGCAGTGCTTGATGACATGGCAAATGCGTTGCTCGAATACGAGACACTTGATGGTGAGCAGCTTGAAGAGTTGATCCGGCGCGTCAAGCCTCTGGCACTCGATTTGAGCAAGAGTGCTCAGAATGGACGAGCGGGAGAGCACTCAACACAGCCCGATCAGATGGGTCTCGGCGGCGCCAATCCGCTACCGGCATAGTTGTCGCGATAAAAACTCAGTGACGTCGGTAAGGGGTAAGCATGAGCTTACCCCTTGCCAGTTTTATTGTGGCCGAAACCTGAAATACCACGCCGGCCTACTCGTGCGTGGTATCCCTTACCGTTTTGGATTTCATCATCGGTGTCGCAAACGCGACTGCAAACCGCAAATCCCGAAAGTCCCTAACCGCCAGGCGATGATCTATTCCGGCCAGCGATAGCGTACCCCTGGTGGGAGGTGTAGGGTTTCATCTCCCAAACGGCCAAGACTAAAGGTTGTACCGTCGAGGTTGCGTTCCAAGCGGGCGTACTCTGTCCACTGCACAATCCAGCCATGCCGTGATATTTCACCGCTCAACACTTGACCAAGCGTGGCGCTAACCTCTTCTGGTACGGAAAAACCAGTACAGATATTGATTGCTGGCGAATGGTCGTTACACTGATCGCTCCGCAGCGTCTCGGCCATGTAGAGTTCAATGCCCAGTGGTCGCATCTGAACGATGCCGTCGCGCCATTCGAGGCAGATGCGTTCAAAACATTGTAACCAGCCCCACGTGAACGGAACTGCCGGGGTCAGCGGCCAGCCACCCCGTTCCAGGGCACCGGCTTCGGCCCAGGCGCGCATGAAGGGAGCCGGCACAAAATAGCCAGTCTCGGTGAAAAACATGCCACCCTGTGCGGCAACCGGTATTCTGGCAATTGGTTGGGGGGCGGCTATCGCATTCCCATGCTCGTCGCGCAAACTCACGGTAAGTAGATAGTCGCCGGGTAGTAATGCTGGGGGTAACGTAATGGGTTGCAGATGGTCGATGGAAGCTGACTCTGGCCAGCGCGATGGGGGCAACGCGCCATAGACCAATGGCCGTTCATGCTGCGATATGAGACGCTCGTCGGCAGTGCGTAATTGCACCACAACCGTGAGATCATCCGCTGGCGCAGGAACTGTTCGCTGCCAAATCAGGTTCAAGACCACAAGATCACCAGGCTCGTAGGTGTTTGTGGTTGGTGATGCGATTTGTACGCCAACCAGTTGGATTCCGCCACCAAGCAGGGGGTGCAACGGTGACTGTGTTGAACCGGTAGCAATCGGTCGGTAACGGTCAATTACACCCAGTACACCGTCCTGGGCGTAGCGATGACGAATGATCGCAATCATTTCTGGGGTCAGCCAATTACCGAGGTAATCAAGTAGAATGAGAGGAAATTTGCCGTTGGCCAGCTCGTATAGCACGGTGGTCTGATCAACGTATCCCTGATCGAGCAGTTGACGAAACTCAAACACGGGGATACGGGCGGTCAGACCAGCACCGCTGGCTAAGCCAGGTAGATCGGTAAAGATAACCTCACCGGATGCGCGCACTTCGGTGGTTAGTGCGGTAGTCGTGCGGTGAAGTGCGGCTAAAACCGCTGCCTCACGTTGTGCATCGGCCCATAACCCGTAGCTTCCCAGCACAAAACGAGGTGGACTCGGCTCAATCAAACCTGCCGGTCGTAGGCGATTGGTATCCCAAAGCGGAGGATAATAAAGGAGGCTGAGAACGATCAACACACTCATTAGAGGTCGTGTGCCTGGATAGGAGGAGGGGGCCGTTTGGATAGACCACCCTGCACCACTCAGCCAGATTAAAGCAGCGTACCATTCAAAGAAATAGTTGGCATATGCACCAACTTTACCGACACCAATAGCTTCGATGGTGCCAGCCAATAAGTAGGTTAGCGCTGGAATAAGCATTGCCCGCTGGGAACTGTGCCAGATCGTAATACTGCCGATGAGGGCAGTTAGCAACAGCGGCCAACGCAACCCCAATTGTTGTCGCCAGAAATCGGCGGCCAGGTTGGCTTCCCAACTATTAGCATTGGCAGCGACGACATGCAGGAGAAACCAGCCATGGCTCATCCACGACAATGCGGCCACGATGCTGCCGCCAACCAGACCAACGGTCGTGATATATGTGATGGCTGCTTTTGCCGCTGTTGATACTGGTTGGGAACGAGAGCGGTACCATACGACGGACAACATAGCAGCCGCAGCCGCTGGCCCGGCAATCAGTGATGGTTTGGTCAGAAGGCAGCCAACGGCCAACAGACCGGCCAGTAGGCCACGCTGAACTGCCGGTAAGCGCTCACAACCGGCTAGCCACACTGACCATAAACCGAGCGCTACACCCAACAGATCAACACGCATCAATGGCATCCACTCACGCACGACCGGAATGGTTAACCATAGTAACGACATCCAGGCTCCACGTCGTCCGATTAGTGCTGCTAGGGCAGCGGTGCTTGCCAGAGCACCGAAGAGCGCTATGATACGTCCGGCTAGCAATGGTTCGCCGATGATCCCGGCCAAGCTGCTGGTGAAGACAAGGTACAGCGGTGGGTAATTAACGACCAAAAACGGCGCCTGTGCTGGGTCAGCATATATTTGCCAGAGTGCCCGTTTGGCTAGGAGTTGCTGTATCTGTGCCAGGAGCGGCCCCTCTCCGTAATCGAGTGGAAAAGGGAAACCGAGTAGAAGACGGACGTGATCGCTCGCATACCAAAGGTAGATGGCGATCAATCCGACCAGCGTACTCGTTATCAACCAACGTCCAATGAAGAGTGCAGAGCGCATATGGTAAGATAACAAATGTTGAGCAACGAGGCTCAGCTTTCACGCTAAAGGAGACCCGTTATGAACAGCCAACGTATTGCACGACGCATCCGCGCCGTTCCACCGTCGGGCATTCGCCGTTTTTTCGATATTGCCGCGACGATGCCCGATGTCATCTCGCTCGGTGTTGGCGAGCCTGATTTTATCACGCCTGAGCGAATCCGTGCTGCTGGTCAGGCCTCGATTGATCGTACTACTGCTTATACCTCTAATTCCGGTTTGCTCGAATTACGGATCGCCCTTGCCGATCATCTGGCACGACGTTATGGCGTACAGTACGATCCGGAGAGTGAACTCTTGATCACCGTTGGGGTGAGCGAGGCAATGTTAGGTGCAGCGCTGGCACTCCTCGATCCCGATGATGAGGTTCTGATTCCGGAACCTTGCTTTGTTGCCTACCCGGCGTGTGTTACTTTCGCCGATGCACGAGTGGTATATGTACCGACATCTGTCGCTGATGGTTTTCAAGTAAGTGGCGCAGCGCTGGAAGCAGCGGTAACGCCGCGCACGAAGGCAATCCTGATCGGCTACCCCAATAATCCAACCGGTGCGGTGCTTAGTCGTGAACGGCTGCTCGAAGTAGCGGCTGTTGCCGAACGTCACGATCTCATTGTTATCTCCGATGAAATCTATGACCGACTGGTGTACGGTGTTGAACACACATGTTTCGCCTCATTGCCCGGTATGCGTGAACGTACCGTTTTACTGGGTGGATTCTCGAAGGCATACGCGATGACCGGTTGGCGGCTCGGTTGGCTGGCGGCACCGGCAGAGATCGCTGCCGCGGTGCGTAAATTTCATCAGTATGCGATTATGTCGGCGCCAACCATGAGCCAGTATGCCGGTCTGGAAGCGCTGCTGCACGGAGAAGAGGCGGTGCAGGCGATGGTACACGAGTACAATCGTCGTCGGCAGGTGATCGTCTCGGGCTTGAACAGTATTGGTCTGCCGACGTTTAAGCCACAAGGGGCATTTTACGCTTTTCCACAGGTAAGCCACCTTGGTCTAAGCAGTGAAGCCTTTTGTGAGCAGTTGCTCCACAGCGAGCGGGTTGCCGTTGTGCCAGGTGATTCGTTTGGGCCGAGTGGAGCTGGATTTGTGCGCGCCTGTTATGCAACTGCGCTCAACAAGATTGAAGAGGCACTTGAGCGGATTGAGCGATTTGTTCGGCGTATTGCGTGAGGAGGGCAATATGTCATTGCCTGACGATGAAACAACCACTGAATTGCGTTGCGCTTTGACCGGACGACCGTTGACACCAGAGGAGGCGTATTGGGCGCCACCGCTGATCACTGCCCGACAGTTGATTACAACGTTTTTTAAGACGTTGTTTTCCAATCCGGCGGCGTTGGGAGCGATCTTCTTGAGCGAACTGCCGGATGTGCCCTACGCTCCTGAAGCACGTCCGCTTCTCGCCCGTCGCCGTTCGGTTGAGCAAGCGAAACTGCTTGCCCTGTTACTAGTGATCGCGGTGGTTGTAGTTGGTTTGATCTTTTGGCTGGTGCAGTAGCTGAGTCTGTGCAGGAAGTAAAGGGAGGGTCGGGGGTTCCTGGCCCGCCTTCGATAATGTGTTAAGGACGGCTGGATGTTCTTCGTTGATCAGATGTGTTCGCGCTCATTCCTCACTTCTTTTCTTCACCACGATTGGTAACCACGTATGCCTGCCTGGAACATCAACCGACCAGGAATTGAAGACACACAGCCGCAACAAGAGGTGCGTTTGCTGGTATCCAGCACTGGTCAGCGCTGGTTGGTAAGTGCGCTCGCGGTAGCCCTGATTGTGGCGCTGGTTCCGGCAGGGCGCGTTTTGCTAGCAACGGGTTTCTGGCTACTTGTACCGGGATATGTTCTCGAACGCCACTTCCCCGGTGCTCGCCCTCACTGGCTTGTGCGTATCGTCCTCTGGAATGGTATCGGTCTAAGCGTCTTACCAATCCTCTACCTGTGGTTAACCGCTGTCGGTACTACATTGCCGCCATGGGTATTGATTGCTGGGGCAGGTGGATTATCAGTTGTTGCGCTGCGTATGGCATGGCACGATCTGGCAGCCATCCAGGGATCACCTTCGGGAATGACCTGGCTCTTGATGATTGTACTGGCAATCAGTGGCTGGCTGCGGGCCGTGCAGATTGCTGATCTGGCGTTGCCGGCGTGGGTTGATTCGGTACATCATGCGCTGATGATACGAGTTGCCGCCGAGACGGGACGGGCACCGTGGACACTGACCCCCTATTTGCCGGTTGTAGATATGCCGTACCACTGGGGCTATCACGTGGTGATCGCAGCCGCCTGGCAACTTAGCGGTGGTGATTTGCCGACCGTCATGCTGTGGAGCGGACAGCTTCTCAACTGGTTGCAGGGTGTGGCTGCGGCTGCGTTGGCTTTGTTGAGCTGGCGACGACCGTCAGCAGCGGTGATTGCGGCGGCGGTTGTGGGTTGTATCTCGTGGATGCCGGCGTACTATGTGTCGTGGGGCAGGTATACGCAGTTAAGTGGCTTATTGCTCATCGTTGCGCTGGCGATAAGTTGGCACCACGAACTGAATGCCGGATCACGCCGTGAACGGTTTGGCTGGCTCTTACTGAGCGCTGTCATCGTTACCGGCCTGAGTTTGGTTCATATGCGGATGTTTGTCTTCGGTGTCGCCCTCCTTGTCGCGCAGAGTGTCGTCTGGACGTTGCGCCAAACGCGCTCGCGGATTGGTCTGCATATTCTCGAAACGGGATTCGTCGGTCTATTAGCGTTGGCCCTTGCTGGGCCGTGGTGGTTCTTACTGTTACGGCGAGTCCTGTTACCGGCTGCGATTGGCACTCGCAGTTTAACGAGCGGCGGTTCATACGTGCAGTTGAGCCACGATTTGATGTGGATAGGACCAAACGAATGGCTGGTGGCTTTGGCACTGATGGGGGGGATGATTGGACTGATCTATCGCCAACAAGCAGTGGCGGTGATGGTGCTCTGGGTTGGGGGTCTGGTCGTACTAACGAATTTGTGGTTGATCAGTTATCTTGTGCCACTGATCGGGGTCGTTTTGATCATGTACGCCATCGCCTGGCGCAAATGGCGGATAGCCGGTATAGGTGTGCTCTTACTGGCTGTCAATCCGGCGACAATCCGCTTCCCTTTTCTCTGGCTCTTGCCGGTTGATATTGCGGCAATCAGTCTTTTTCTGCCGATCAGTAATCTGATCGGTGGCATCGCTCTGATATGGCATACCACTCGCCTTCGGTGGTTGATGGGCGGTGCGGTTGGGCTGTTGGCGCTCACGCTCTGGGGGGCATACCAGCAGCGCTCAATTGTTAATCCGGTGACAGTTCTGGCAACTGCCGCCGATCAGGTGGCACTCGCGTGGATTGCCGAACACACCCCGCCAACGGCACGGTTTCTGATCAATGCCGCACCGTGGCTGCCCGGTGTAGCCCGCGGTACTGATGGTGGCTGGTGGATTTTACCGCTCACCGGACGCTGGACGAGCACGCCACCGGTGCTTTTCGTTCATAGTGAGATGGATGAAGTGCAGGCGACCCAGCAGCGCAGTCAACAAATTATTGATTTTGGCAACGGTCAGGCCGTCGATCTTGCCCGGCTCATCGCTGCTGAACGAATTGATTACATCTACACGTCACCTGCTGGCCCATTGCGCCCCGAACACTTTGCCGGTAAGGCTGGTTATGAAGTCGTGTTTGCTCAAGATGGGATTGTCATCTATCGAGTGCAGGCCAGTACTATCCCCTGAACTGCTGAGTTTTGGCAAATAGAACATGTGCAGATCGACAGGCTTTCTATATTGCAATGACTCATCCGCTATGCTGTTTACCGAGATGGACTATACAGGACGGTTCCAATACCGATCTGAACGGCGTGCAGTGGTCGCTACGTATTCGTCATCACGACGCCGGTAAGTGTTAACGAGCTGTGGTTGTCAACACAGGCAACCACCATTCACGTCCGGCGTATGCGATGACCAGATAGACCACAAGCACAACCGACCACCAGGTATCGAAGCGCTGCCAATGCCGGGGTTTTGGGCGGGAGATAAAGCCGGAGATACCGATGAATAGCAGAATTGCAAGACCACTCCCGGTTATATACAGCAGATAGAGCGGTACATCGCGTTCAACGACGCCGTGCGTCCATTGTAGTAACGTGTTCAGGTCGGACGCAATTGGGCCAGCAGGTGGAAATGCCGGCGCCAGTGTTGCAATCAGGGCAGCAAAGGGATTGCTGGCAACAACGATAATCGTGGCAATTGTCAGGCTGGTGCTTGTCCTGGCCATTAGGAAAGCCGCCAGGAACCATCCCAAGATTACGATGTAGATCACAAACAGGCCTGCCGGACGCTGTTGAATAAGCGTTATTCCTGAAAGAGCCAAGGTACTGACCAACCATGCTGTCGTCACGATGATGCTCAACGCCCAACTGATTTCGGCTAAGCTCAGGCTACCAAACAACGGCAGAAGGCTAAAAAACGGCAATGTCACAATGATAAACAGAACCATAAGCATCCACAATGCCAGCAGGCGAGTCAGGAAATGTGCAGGCGGCAACGGCGGTGATGGAGCAAACACGGGAAAGAAACTAATGGCAAGCAGCGGTGTCACTGCCGTCAGCCAGCCCTGAAGTGCGAGACAAAGACCGGTCGCAAAGAGACGACCAATCTGCGCATTGAATAACGGTGTCGGACCGGTTTGATCTGCACCTATCGCTCCTGAGAGTTGGAATAACAGCAGACCAACGAACCACACGACGATCACCGTCCCAGGCAGCAGCAGACCCACGCGACGGTGGCGAATAAGGTGTTGCCACTCTGAGTGAAACAACTCGATCACGGTACGAACCCCTGTGCTCCACCAACGACGACTATGCACCCTATCTGGTCGAGCGTTCCGCTCAAACGTAATTGTAGCTCGCCATTACGCAGGTAGTTGATAGCCGCTGGAATGCTGAAATTGGACGGCTCGGTGAGTGTGATCTCATCCCAATTCGCCGTTTGCCAGTTATAGACGCTCACCACAAGGTCACGGCTGGTAAGCTGGTTGGTCGTCTTCATTTGCACCTGAATTGTGTCGGCTTGAAATGATGCAAGATCGGCCAGAAGGCGAAGACGTATCTCGGCGGTACTCCCACGTAGTTGAACCCCCTTGCCATTCGGACAAGCTAATGTATCCTGCGATGAAGGGTCGATTCTTAGCCAGCCCATTGGAAGGATCAACCGTCCCTGGCCGGTAATGCGTAGGCGCATGACCAAAAGCGTTTCGCGCTGACCGATGAATGTTGATACTGAATCGGTTGGGTCCTGATCAAGCCAGGCTACTAGGAAGGGCCCAGGATCAAGTCGATCGGGAAGTGCAGCTATTGCCGCATCAATAAAGGTGGTAAGGATGGCAGCCCGCCGTTCGATGTCACGTCCGACGAGCAACCCATTCTCGCGGAGATCGTTGACAATCTGCGTTCCGAGTGTCTCAGCATGGGCAGAACTGGCAAAGATAACCGGCCAGCGAGCTGTTGATCGGACGCCAGGTCGTAAATTCCCAAAGAAGATCATCTGATCGGCATAACTGACAAATACATTGCGCAGGGTAAAGGGACTATCATTTTGAACATCAACCCGTAATTGTTCCTGATCGATCACCAATGTCGCCTGAATCTGGGGAGCCGGTAGTTCCATCGTTGCTAGTATGCCCTGCATGACCCAGGGTGTCAGGGTTAGAGTTACGTTCTTGGTAGCTTGAGGGAACGGCCCGCTTGTATCCGAGTCGGTGTTAATCGGCAATGTCTGTGTTACCACAGGATAGTTGAACGATACAACCTCGCGCCGTGGCATTGCCGACAACATTGTCAGGGTAGTTTGAGCACGAGCCTGCCTTTGATTGATGGGTTCAATGAGGGTCAGCCGTAGTGCAGTATGAGTCGGTGCTGCATTGGTAGTGGCCCACCACAGACTACCACCCGTACTGATCGTGGCAATATATATGAGCGTCATCACCGGAACGATACGGCGTCGCCACCACCACCATCCCACCACCGCCGGAGTCACCAGCAGTGCATAGCCGGTCAGCGCGATGTATCCCTGAGCAACGGTCGGCGTATCAATAGGGGGTAACTGACTTAACACCGGGGTCAGCGTTTCGATTTGGCGACTAGCGATCTGCGAACTCTGCCCAATTCCGGTTGCGAAGAGCACAACCGGTTGCGCCAACGTGGACCAAAATCGCTCCTGCCCTTCCCAATCCTGCAAGGCTTTAGGTTCAAACGCCAGTTGGGTCACTCGGCCGCGACCAAAAGGATATTCAACCCATGGCGTTGAATCTGGATCGCCAACCGCGTATGCACCGCTACGCGGTTGCAACTTGACTCCTATCAGAGGATCGATCATCTCGGCGCCACCGCGCTCGCGTAACGGTTGCCGGTCAAGCGTGGTCACGCCAACAATCTGGGCTGCCTGAAGGTCTGGTGGAAGAAACGACTGAAGCGATACAGCGCTTGGGCCACCGCCAATGATCACGTGACCACCACCGTACACCCATTCCAGCAGCGCCGATTGCTGCTCAGGTGATAACGGGTTGCTTAGCTCGAAGAAGGCCAGTACGCTCAGGTTGCTCCATCCGAGCGGATGATCGGGCAAATCGGTTGGCTGCAAGCGACCGGCTGCAAAGAGATCGCCAGTGACCGGTGACTCACCCAGGATGGCACGCATCTGCTCGACCGGACGTAACAGAAGTGGTACCTCTTGCCGCGACAATATGCTCTCGTTAGCAGTTACGGTGACGATAACCGAACTCGTCGGTTGGGCAAGCAAGATGTAAAGCCATACCGTTTTTTCAGTGTTGGCAGGGAGATTGATCGTGCGGGTGAATTGGGCCGAATCATCAGCCGGAGTTCCCATTAGTGTCACCGTGGTTGCTGCGCCTTTATTGCTCAGTGTAATCCTGAGTGGCAGCCACGCTCCGACAACATATTGACCGCCAAAGGGAGTAGACAATTCAAGTGAAATGTTTGGTTGCGCGAAGGCTGTTAGTGGCAATCCCCATAGAATTGCCTGAAGAATCAGGGCCAGCAGGAGCACGGTGGTATGTGATCGACTGGATCTCATAAGAGCTTATTATCAGGCTGGATTGATTGCAACTATTATACGTGAACCTTTGTCGCGGTGAATTCATTCCGTCTGCTCACACCAGGCCACGCTCGGATATGTTATGATCAACGTAAACTAGCTGTATTGTAGTATATCAGGCTATGACGAACGAAAATCCAATTAGTGAGCGTGAGCGCGAGATACTCCGTCTTGTAGCTACCGGGGCAACCAATCAGCAAATTGCGATTGCATTGAACATTAGTGTTAACACGGTCAAGGTACATCTGCGGAATATCTTTGCCAAAATCGGTGTGGAATCGCGCACAGAGGCAACGGTTTACGCAATTCGGACCGGGATCGTGACAGTTGGTGAAACCGGTATGTCACCTGCCGACGAGACGGCACCGGTCAGTATACAAGAGGCAGCGGCAATTGCCGAAGCAGCGCAGCCACCGATTACCGCACCGTCAGAACCTGAAACATCCGTAGGGTCGACCGACACGCCAACAGCATTGCCTGACCTATCATCACCAGCCGATCAGATTTCAGATACCGGAACAGTACTGCTTACAATACAAGAAACACCTTTATCACCGACGCAACCGGCTGCTCTGCCAACAGTGGAACCCTGGTGGCGGCGTCTGACATTCTGGCTGATTGCGGGGGTGGCGCTGATCGTCGTCGCCGTTACAATCCTTATGGTTAATGCACGTTCTGCTCAAATCACTGTACCGACGAATCCAACCATATCAACGATCATCAGTGGTCAGCAACGCTGGTTTCTGCGCCAACCACTGAGCGATCCTCGCGATCATTTTGCGCTGACCGGATACGATCTCGAACGGCGGTTGTACGTTATCGGTGGCGAACAACGCGGTATGGTGAGCGCCGCAGTTGACCGCTACGATCCCGAAACAGACCGCTGGGTACGGCTAACCGACAAGCCGACCGCAGTGAGTCATGCACGGGCTATCACGCTCCGCGGACGTATTTTCGTACCGGGAGGAGAAGATGCGACCGGTACAGTGACTGATCGGCTTGAAATCTATGACCCACGCGAGCAACGCTGGTATGTTGGCCCATCATTGCCAGCACCGCGGAGTCGTTATGCACTGGTGGCCTGGGAAGGGCAAATGTACCTGATCGGCGGTTGGGATGGAACTTCGCTCCGTTCTGAAGTGTTTATGTACGATCCGGTACGTGAACGTTGGGAAACGGGGCCAGCCTTATCGCAACCACGTCAGAACGCTGGCGTAGCAGTGGCCGGTGGACGGCTCTACATCGTGGGTGGAGAAGGGATCGATGGTGCGCTTCGTGATAGTGCCCGACTTGAGCCGGGCAACGACTCTGATCGACGCTGGATTGCGACCGCGCCACTCCCGCAGGCAATTGCGCGTCCGGTCGCAGTGGGGCTGCCAAGCACCTTGCTCATTTTCGATAGTGAGCGACGCCAGGGACTGACCTACGATATTGCGGCTGATGCGTGGAGCCAGACACCGTTACCGGCTGACGCATATGTCTCTTCTGACGCTGTATTGCTCGAATCGAACATCTATTTTATGGGTGACAGTCGTGCGCAGGGGCGTTTAAGTGAGTATCGCGCCCTGTATGTTGTCTTCATTCCCGGTCAGTAGGTTACCGAGCGCATTGGGTATTTGTTCTATCGTAGATAGTTGCCCAACGTGCGGCCAGGTATGCCCAATCATAACGACTGGCCTGCACCAATGCAGCAGCAGCCATCGCCATGCGGCGCTCTGAATTGGTCAATAGTTCGTGAATTGCGGTTGCCAGCGCAGCGGCATTTCCCGGTGGTACAACGATACCCGCTGTACCATACCCCAACATCTCGGCCCGATCGCCGACATCGCCGGTAATCACCGGTACACCAAGCGCCAGACTCTCGACAATCTTGAGTGGACAGCGGGCACGGGCAACTGAGTCATCATAGACTGGATCAACGCTAAGATCGGCCAGGGACAGCAATCCACGCACCAGCGCGTGGGGGACGTGCCCGGTCAAGATAACCTGTTCACGCCACGGTTGTCGTTTGATATAGGCCCGGATCAGTGGCAGGTCCTCGCCACCACCGATGATCAATAATGTTGCGTCAGGATGTTGGGCGACTATGAGATTGAAAGCCTGTAGCAACAAGTCAATCGGATGGTTATGCAAGGCCAGGGTGCCAGCATAGGCAATCACCGGCCCAGACTGCAGCCCCAGCGCAGCCGCCAGTGCTACCCGAATCGGGAGCGGCGGGGCACGAAAATCTGTAGTCACGCCATTAGGGACAATGATGCATGGGCGGCCAGGCCGAGCCATCTGAGCAGCCAGGTATCGTGTATTCACGGTAATGCCCATTGCCAGTCTTGGCAACAGCCATTGCCAGAAAGCAAAGACAGCTCGCTGCCAATCTGCCGTAAAACGGTTGGCGGTGACTTCATCATCATCGCAATCAACGAAAAACGATTGACCACGCCAGAAGCACACCGAGACGAGTGCGGCCATGCCATTGATCGGTTGTGGTTTACCCAGATGGTACCAGGTTGCCGGTGAATGGAGAACTCCCCAAATCATTCCCAGCGTTGATCGCACAACTACGCGCAAGAGTTGAAAAGGGCTAAAACTCTGCGGTATGCTGCCGGTCTTACGGGCGTGCATCTGTCCGACATACCAGACTTCTACCCCATCAACAACAAACTGGCGGTGAGTACATGTTGAAAAGTCGGGATGGAGCGCCAGCAGACGCACCTGAAATCCCAATTGAACCAGGCCACGGGCAATGTTGAAATAGCGACGGCCAGACGGACGGTCAATCCCCATCGGTAAGAGGAAGACAACGCGGCGTGTAGGTGTCACGGTTGCTTGCCGATGGCTGGTGAAGATAGATAGCTTGTTGACAAGTCTCAGCACAGGGCTACTACTTCCCATTCAGTTCACGTGCCAGGTCGGTAATGATTCTCACCAGACGGGGCCACGACTCGGCTCGTTCGGCTGCTTCCGCCTGCACATGGGCAGCAAGGCAGGTCGCCAGATCATCTTGAAAATAGCGCACAATGGCGTGTGCTAGTGCAGTTGCATCCTGAGGAGGGACAATGAGTCCTGTCATCCCATCTTTGACCACCTCTGGCAGACCACCAACATTAGTGGTAATGACCGGTTTGCCAAAACTGAACGCCAATTGCACGACAGCACTCTGGGTCGCCGAGATATACGGTAACACAACGACATCAGCCATGGAAAAGATGGCCGGCAGCTCTTCATTTGGTACATAGCGATTGATGAATGTGATCGCGTCAGCAACGCCAAATTCGGCGGCATATCGTTCGTAATAGGCTTGTGATCCCCAAATTTCACCCACTACCAGCAAATGCACATCGAGCTGATGACGCACCTGAGCTAACGCCTGGATCAGATATTCTAGCCCCTTGTACGGCCGTACAAATCCGAAAAAGAGCAGGATGCGCCGTTGATCAGGCATCTGCCACTGATCACGCAGCGCAGCAGTCATAGCAGCTTTCGCTTCCTTTGAAACAGGCTCATACGTAGGGAGGAAGGCTTTGACAATCCTGGCTTGGGGGAGCAACGCTCGTGCCCGATAGCGGTCGGGATCGCTGTGAACAATTAGTGCATCTGCACGTCGTAAAACCGTCGTTGCCAATCTTCGATCAATCACACCACCGCCGTCGTGTGGCAAGACATTGTGACAAATCATCGCAATCTTCGTTGCTGGTGGGCGCTTCAGCAGACTCGAAATAACCGTCAGACTAGGTGTCCAATATGGAACCCACCACTGCAAGAGCAAGAGATCAGGCTGATCGGCGCGTACCCGACGCACTAATCGCCACCAGGTCAACGGATTCATTGGATCGAGCAGATACTCGCAATCGACCCGGAGTGCAGTGCGACTCGGATCACGATCACTACGACCGGGAAAGAGCCAGGTGGGATACTGACGGGTGAACGAGTAGAAGAACGTCGTATGACCAGCCGCACGAAGGTAATAAACCAGCATGGTGCTGTACTGGGCAATTCCACCTCGAAAAGGATAGGTTGGGCCAACCACTGCAAGTCGCACTAGCGAATCCTCCAAATACTTACCCCGTTTTGGCGGTAGATTAACTCGTAAAATGGTGAAGTATCGATCTGTACTGGATCAAGGTACTCGCCACCAGGATTGGCAGCCGGTCCATCGTAGAGAAAACGAAAGCCAGATGCGCGCAATGCTGCTGCTGCCTCGGCACTGCCTATTGGGAATTGCTGAATTGACTGATGAAGTGCGGCAATCTGTCGCAGCGTATCGGGCGGATCAGTGGCTTCAAATCCTACAGCCATTGGTAGTAAATTGGTACGGCGTCCGGTAAGAAAGCTCAACCACCATCCACCATCGTTACCGGCATACACGTAACCACCGTAGGCGGGAAATCCGTTCACAAAGATCGCCGCATCTGCCGGTAGATTGGTTTTAATCCACTCGGCAGCCGCTATATCAGCCGGAGTTGCCAGTTGATAGGAGGGATCAAGAATGCTAACCTGGATCGAGGTACCCCAGCCGAGGACGATCAGTGCCACTATGATCTGCGCTACAATGATAAAACGATCCTGCCACTTCCAGACTGATCGCGTCAGAATGGCAAACAGACGTATCAGTGTCAGCCAACCAGCCCCAGCCGCTGGCGTAATAGCTACGTATGCACCGATTAACACCGTAAATGTAGTGATCAAGCCTTGACCATTCAGGCCGATCAGTTGCGGATTTGCCGCCAGCCAGGCGAAGACAGCCCAGAGCGTCAGGACAATACCAGCCGCTTGTCGCCGCCACAACAGGCTCGCCAGACCCAGAACTGTCGGTAGGAAAAGACCCGTGCGAAATGCTGTCCCAATGATGTCGAGCGAGATGGGATTGCTCGTTTCAGAACTGGTATTCAAGAGAATGGAAGCCAGACGCATGATCTGCCCTTGTTGTACACGCCATAGCCAGGGTCCGACCAGGAGACCTGTTCCGGCAGCACCGAGCAGGCCGACTACACTCATACGCAGCAAATACTGCCACTGGTGCGATGTGTAGAGGGCAAAGGCTGTCATTGCGTAGGCAAGGATAAAGCACATCGTCAGAATTGCTACTCGATAGTGACTGAGTAACAGAGCAGCGCTGGCAATACTGGTCAGGAATAATGGTTTAAGCAGGGTATGCCACGAAAGATGAGGCTGTAACGTCCGATCAAGTAAGGTCATCCAGTCCAGAGCCACTGCCGGTAAAACGGTTTGCCCGGCTAGTTGTGTATATCGTCCCCAATTCACGTAATATGCCGGATAGAGGCTGAGGAATCCGACCATCACGGCCGCCCAGAGACCAGTCAGTCGCGAATTGGTTAGTCGTGCCGTCAGTAAATATGTCAACGGTGCGGCCAGCCCATTCATCACCTGCCCAACCAGGATCACTCCCTGTACGGCTGATACACCGCTTAACCAGTGCCACCAGGCCGCCATCGTATGGAAGGCGTAGTGATAGGTAAAGGTTACGGCTGGCGCATACGGTTGCCAGGAATGGAAAAGGCCGCCGTGATCTATCAGCAACTGAGTAATAACAGTATGATGGTATGAGACACCAAAAAAACCAACTGGTACTTCACGTACAATAAAAAAGCGAACAGCTAGAGCAGTAATTGTGAGTAAAGTGATAGCGAATCCAATCAGATTTCGGTAGTGATTTTGATACAATTTACGTAGTTGTATGGGCCAGAAAGCGAGGACAGCGAATATCAGAATCATCAGCCACGCCGAGACACTATTCCAGCGCCATCCAATCAGATCACTCACGAGAAGTAAGAGCGGTAGTACGCCACAACTGAGGCTGGCTGCATATATCAACCGTTCAAACCAGATGAGAGGAGCCTGACACAGCCAGCGTAATACAGCAAGGCCAGGGAGCGTGAAGAGGATGATACCGCTAAGCAGCGTTAGCGGTGCATGAAGCAACGTTTGTGGGAGCCACCAGAGCAATCCAGGCGCTGCCATGCTCACGACAGCCGCCAACCAGATCACAGCTAACCAGATTGTCGAGTGGGATGATGTATCTTTACCTGCAACGATCACGCATCGATCCTCATGATGTCAGCCATAGAAAAGCGTGCTTATTGTAGCATGGCTCTTTACACAGCGTGCAAAAGGGTCCAGGTAGCTGCATCATTATCAGGTACCATAAAAAACCCTGTGATCACAATGTGACAGACCACAGGGTACAGTTCTTATCTTGTCAGAGAAAGCTACGCATTAAACTGTGTCCAGAACACTTTCTCGTACTCTTTTGCGGCTCGTTCCACTTCATCCTTCGACAACATGTTCATCCGTACCAGCAATTGGCCTAAACTGTAACGCTTCCCTTGCTGATCGAGACGAATCTGTTCGGTGAGCACTGCTTCGAGTTGGGCCGCCGTAATATAACCGTGCTCAACCAGATACTCACCCAGAACCTGTGGGGCAGTACGGGCCCGGCTCCGTTCTTGCTGCTGAATGATCAATGCCTTGGCTAGCTTTGCTGGTGTGATTAATCCGCGCCGTAACAAGAGTTGACCGATCCGTCGGTCGGAGACCAACAGACTACCCCGACGTTGCTCGGCCAGCACCTCTTGTAGTTCGGCTTCGGTGATGGCGCCAATCGAGACGAGAATATCACCGATTAAGCGAGGTTTTGGTTGTTCATGAAAGTATGGTGTTTTCACGTCCGAGAGCAGACGCATTGTGCGGATCTCATTCAGGCGTTGTTGGGCAAAGCGGTCGGCCGGGTCTACCGTTAACCGTGCCTCAAGGTAGGCAATGAGCAACTCTTCATCATCAGGTGCAAGGATCGATGCCCGTTCGAGACAATCTTTGCGCTGCTGCGGATCATGCACTAATTTGCTCAGGGCAACCCACGCATCTCGACATTGATGCCCTTCGAGCAAGTGCTTGCGGATACTTGCCATATCTTGTTGATGTTGTGCAACAAAGAGACACGGTACCAGACACTGTTTCATGAGGTTTTCCTACGATATAACGTCGTTGTTATGAAGCCTCTACAACAGAATGTGTGGTAATCTACACGTGTTGTAGATGCGTAGTCTTATATTATACATGCCTGGATTAGAATTGTGTGAGAGTATGTATGGACACTTTCAAGACAATCTTGACTGGTTTGGGCAATATTGGCCGTACTTTCCTCGAACTGCTGGTGGCTGATTCGGAGCGTTTTGCACTTCGTTATGGTTTCCAGTTGCGGATTATTGGGGTTGCCGACTCGACAGGTGTTGCGTTTGATCCTGACGGTCTTGATCTCCCTGCCATTATTGATTGTAAGCGTCGTCGGCTTGGTGTACGAGTGTTACCAACGTTCCGACCGGATCTCGATCCGATTAATCTTGCACGAACTGTTGATTATGATCTGCTGTTATACCAATCACTCGTTGAAAGACCATCTGTGAGGCTTGAAGATGAGCAAATGCTACGAGAGTACACGTCCACATTATGCGGTGCGTGACGAACGTAAGCTCTGTTACCACACGCAGCAATGCTTGTACAACGACTGCGTTCTTCTTTGTCAATGAGTTATCGGTATTCCTGTTACTTCCACCATGCAAGGATTTATTTACAAAATATACAAGATTCAGATATGATTTTAGCTCTAATAAATGTAATGTTTACGTAAAACTTTGTAATAGTACATTCGTATCGTTATTCTTATGACAGATAGACGTACAATTCCAGATCATCACTGCGACCTGTCGTTCCTCTAACTTCACCAATGCTAAGGTCCTGCCGTAATAGTGAATGGACGTAGGCTGTTGTGCGTCATCGCCTTGACCGAGGGATACACTATCTGAGATTGTTTATGCAACACTGTCACTGCATCGCGTACCTAGTGCAGCTCGCCTAGTGTTGCCGGTTCCTTTAACTCAACGACTCGCTAGTTACTCGGCTAGCTGGAATAACCGTGCCCATCCATGCATTGCAAACCCTGTGCCGATCATGAACTACCTAACCTAGCATTGTTCGGTTATGAATGTAGCAAGTAGCAGCCACCACGCTCGGTCGGACTGACAGTTGTGCAACATCTATAATGCGTGCAGTGGCATTTGTGAGTGGGTGTCGGTCGTTTTCCAGAAGCATCAAGTTAGCAATTCTTCAATCTCATTCTAATTCTAATAACCATCTTTGCATAGCTCCCTCGTTTCTTCTACTGTACACACCTATTTGTGCGCATAATATACGAGTTTTTGTGACAGGACCGTCATTGTGTTACATACTGTTCTCTGTTTTTGTCTCAATCAACGGAACTGTCACTTACAGTGCGCATCTTATCTGTGCAACTATCATCGGCTCATCTGGTGCTGATAGTGCTTAAACAACAACGATTTTGAAACGATCAATAAGTTTCAAAGAACAACTGAGGATAGCATATATTCTGTCGTATTACTGACAGAGAATGTGGTGAGAGTGTACCTATTTTGAGTAATCGGTATACTCAACGCATTGGAATAGAATAAAGAGTTTTTAGCTAATGACTGTATATGATTTACAAACCAGTTGGTGAAGCTAAGATGTTCTCTAGATCAGAAGTTTGACGAGAGTTTGAAGACGTAGTAGGATAGTGTTTCAGGATAAGGCTTGGGTGTAGGGTTTATTTAAGAAGTGAATAATCGTATGTTTATTAGTACAAGAAAAATGCGACAGGTAAAACACAGAAAATGTTTGGGTGTACTCCTAGTACTCCTAATTGTTCTTGCATCTCTTTTTATTACTGGTTGCTCTGATTTCGTGGATCATGACCAAATAACTATCGTTCCTGAACAAACTCTAGTTTTGGATTCTAATAATACTGTTGGTCAGACCTTTGTAGCGCGTCACGGAGGACTGAATGGTATAGAACTTTGGTTGAAATCGCAGCCAGGCAGTACAGGAGTCCTTCGTCTTTACTTGCAGCCTGAACCCAATTCTCCTTCTAATTTGGCTATAGCAGAATTATCTCTTGAGACTATTGAAGATCCTGGTTTTTATCGTTTCTCTTTCCCACCAGATAATTCTTCACATGGCGTATATCGTTACGTCTTTTTAGAGTTGGAAGGTTCGGGTACAGTACACGTGGCAACAGCTTCCGGTGATACCTACATTGATGGTGCAGCGTATAGAAACCACAAACCTCTAGATGTTCAGTTAACTTTCCGGCTGATATACAGCCCTTTGGGAATAGTACTAGAAATTGGTCGCACCTTAGTGGAATGGACGCAATTAGCAATTGTGTCAGTGTTTCTGTACCTGTTACCCGGATACTCACTTCTTGTATGGTTCAATTTCCATTCAGATTCTATATTGATACGAATAGCTCTAGCGGTTGGGCTAAGTCTGGCAATATATCCTTTGCTACTTCTCTGGACAGATCTTTTTGGGTTGCAATTGGGGATACTGTACGCTTGGGGACCTGTGATTCTGGGGACAGTTATACTAGTTCTTCATTATTGGCGTCGATATAGTGGTCGGGTAAAAGGGAAACTGCAGCGAGATTGGATCAGATCAGCATCCTTTTGGCCCGATTTAACCTTAGTGGTGATCATATCTCTAGTCTTTTGTGTGCGACTCTTGGTTGTGCGTACATTAGATGCGCCGATGTGGGGTGATTCTTACCAGCACGCTGTGATCGCGCAACTGTTGGTAGATAATGGCGGTTTGTTTACGTCGTGGATGCCGTATACGCCATACCAGAGTTTGACCGTGCATTTTGGTTTCTCAAGTCTCGTTGCCATCTTTTCCTGGATGACTGGTGTGGAGATTGCTAACGCTACCTTACTAACCGGTCAGATAATCAATGTGCTAGCTGTTCTTACACTTTATCCACTGTCTGTACATCTGGCAAAAGGTAACCGCTGGGCGGGTGTTGGAGCAGTGCTAATTGCTGGTACAATCTCTCCGATGCCAGCTTACTATGTCAACTGGGGGCGTTTTGCGCAGCTCAGTGGACAAGTATTGTTGCCAGTGGCTCTCTATTTCATTTTAGATATTATGCATCGAGAGCGATTCTCCTGGTGTTCGATACTTCTGGCGGGACTGATGTTGGGAGGGATGAGTCTGCATTACTATCGGATGCCATTCTACTATGTGCCGTTTATTCTAGTGTGGCTAGTAGCATGGGTATTGCTGGAGTGGAAAACTAATAGATACCGCTTGCCAAGCATGCTATTTCAAATGGCTTTGGTAGCTGTATGCGCTCTGTTTCTAATCCTGCCTTGGATTAAGTACGTTCAAGGCGGTCGGTTGGCGAAAGCCCTTATACCTGGAATTACTTTCTCAACTGTTTCAGCTTGGGAAAAGGTACTGGCGGATTACCAGATTTGGCGTAATGTATTCTGGTACGTCCCGTGGCCCCTCCTTGGCCTAGTTTTGTTAACGCTAATTTGGGCCCTGATTCGAAGAGAATGGAATATTGTCAAATGCTTTTTCTGGATAATTGGATTGTCGGTGGTTGTACTGGGGAGACTAGTTCAGATTCCAGGAACCAATCTGATGCAGAACTTCGCTGTTCTGATTGCCCTGTATATCCCCGTGTCATTGATTGTTGGTTGGCTTATTGGAGAGGTGTCTCAGCGGTTAAGTGGCCGGAATATGACGATTTTATTGCTAGTCTTGGCTTTATGGTTTGCTCGTGGACAAATAAATGTCGTGGACCCCTCTTTTATATTAGTTACTCGTCCAGATAGACATGCAATGGCTTGGATACAGGAAAACATTCCCAATAATACACGTTTTTTAGTAGAGGGATTCCGTATTTACGGAGGCCTTTCTGCTGTCGGTTCCGATGCCGGTTGGTGGATCCCACTCTTGGCCAAGCGGGAGAATACAATGCCTCCCCAATATGCACTTTTGAACGAGGTGGCTATCGAGCTAGACTATTCACAGCGAGTCGTTGACTTAGTGGCACATCTAGAGAAATACACGCCTACCTCTCCCGAAGGACTGACGTACCTGTGTGAGATGGGAGTCACGCATATCTATATTGGGCAGGGCCAGGGAAAAGTAGGAGCTGGAGCAATACAACTCTTTTCACCTGAAGTTTTAATCGGTTCGTCAGATTTGCAGCTCTTGTATCACCGGGATCGAGTCTGGATTTTCGCATTGAACCGTGATACATGTGTAAGGTAATCCTCGTGAGGAGTGTACATATTTGGCCTAGAGTTTATAGTTAACTAGCAAGCAGTTTAAGTAAGGCTCTACAGAAAAGTTTCTATCTCACAAATGGGCTTTGTGAACATGTGTCTATTTTCGGAAAGTAACAAGTGGAAGTGGTACGTTTAAAACATCAATTATTTAAAGGGTAAATGAAGTATGCTTTGGAATACTATTCATAGCTGGGTATGGATAAGGCTTTTGTTCCTGGGAGTTGTTCCGCTCATTTTTCTAGAAAGCATTCGCATAATATTAGGTGCTTCCTTTACATTGGTAGAATTAGTTGCCCGTTGGGTGTTTGTCACTGGAGTTCTAATCGCTGCTACGCTAACTCGCTGGTATCCTTTAGGTGGAATTAGTTGGCATTGGCGAGCAAGGTTCTTACTGATCTCTGGCGTAATAGTCGGACTAATATACAGCCAGGCGAGGACGACTACAGTTGCTTGGATACTAGTTGGAACAGTATATGTTTTGCTCTTCAATCTGGAGACAATACTGACTCACGGTCGATCCTGGTTGGTCAGGTTGACTTTGCGGGTTTCTCTGGCCCTTGTCGCTGGCTTTTTCCCGGTCGCCCTTTCACAGTTGGAAGCTCGTTTTGCCGATGAAGAGTTCTTTGTAGTTTTTGAGTCATCAGTTTTGTCTGTTTTCTGGCTCTTAATGTTAGGGATTGTACATCTTACCCGATTTCTGGGTGTCTCAGAAACTATTCAAGGTTTATCCTTCGCTAGATCGGATAAATCCTTTCCTGCGAAAATACACTATTGTAATTTGGGCGAGAATAAGACTGGGCAGGGACGTATACTCTCACTATTTGGGCTATTCGTCTTTGGAGGACTAGGAATTGTAGTTTGGGCTTACTATCAAAGTTTCTATCCACCTGTTGCCCCTACATTTTCAAATATTTCGGAGCAATCTCCCTTTCTCTGCGGCCAAGTCCAACCAAACTCTCAGGTATACGATGGGCGGGACGTATTCAGCCGTATCTTGGCACGAGTGGAGGCGAATCCTCACAAGGGAACGCCAGAGTATGGGATGCTACTTCTTGGAACAGGAGAACGTCAATGGGCAGAGCTGTTTCGGAAGGAGCTTCTAAGAGAGGTACACGAACGACGCTATACTAAACCAGCTCATAGTGTTAAGTGGACTCAGTATGAAGCCGCATTAAGAGCTTACTACTATCTTCGAGTTCGAGATCGCTTTCCTACCCTGTTCTCGGAAGAAGAGGACAAACAGATTCGAAACTGGTTTGCAGCGATCAATCGACGGGCATTGACAGTGGAATGGGTAGATCTGATGTATTCCTTAGCCTTCTCTTATTGGCCAGAGGGACCCTACGAAAATCAGGAAATTGGTGCAGGACTACTAGCGCTATTAGAGTCAGGAAGAATAACTGATTCAAGTTTATCAGAGGTTAATCGTGACTACTTGGCTCGAAACCATCGGGGCTGGAACGCTCGTTTTCGGGTGACGGATGACTCATTTGGATACCAGCTTGTTTGGATAAACAATTCCTACTTCCAGTTCTTATATACAGGTGAAGATTTAGGCACAAACGCTCGGCTTGCGTTTGAATGGTTGCTTCTCCAGGGCCTTCCAGATGGATCACCCTTCGGATACAATCAGCCGAGTAAATATACTCTTGCTACAATCAGTTATTTGGGCGCAAAGTTAGTTGGTGATCCACGTTATATCTGGCTATCTGGGCGAGCACTGGAATTAATTGAGCAGAAAGGAGGTTATCTCTTCGCTCAGCCGGGTGTCGAAGAGCCTGTGATGCTGGAAGGTCGATCTCCCACAGAGGGATCATGTTTAATTTACGGGGATTCAGGTCTACCTAATCAAAAGGGTCCACTAGCGCCAGATAAGATTGTTTTTCGTGATGGCTGGGATCCAGATTCGAAATATCTTCTAGTTAATCTACGATTCACTGGTTGGCATCGCTACAAGGCAACGGGTACAGTAAGTATACTCTATCGAGAGGGTTTCCTTGTAACCGAAGCGACCGATTATAGACAGTTTTCTTTGCTTCCAGTAGGTCGGAGACTTTTTCGGGATAAACGTATTCCACGAGAGAACTTGAATGGCTTGATTGTGGAGAAGACTGGAATAGCAGATGTTCTGTATACCTTGACCGGTTTCGCTGGCCCTTGGGCACAGGATCCACCATACTATGCCGAAGTAAAAGCCTTTGTGACAAGTAAAGAGATGGATTGGGCGTACATTCGGCTAACTGGCTGGCGAAGCTGGCAACATGACCGCTGGATTTACTTCTACCATAATGATGGGCCAGTTGTGATTGTTGATAAGGCTTGGAACCTTGTCGGAGCCAGAGGTGCCATTATATGGCATCTTGTTGGTGCAGTAGAAGCAAAAACGAATCGTTTCCGGATCGGTGAGGGTAGGAGTCGTGTAGAGATCGTTCTGATCCCTCTCAGTAATGGCGATGGCTCAACATCCTTACTTCCTGGGAACTTGCCAACTTTCAACGTATTATCCCACAGTGGTTCTAACATACATGTAGCAACAGTATTTCTTCATGGCTCGTGGATAGGAGCGAAGATCGATATTGAGGAGAAGAATTTAAAGATCACGCGAGAGGGAGAGATGCTTCTGGTTCCGATATTTCAGAGGTAGGAAGAGTTGACTAACATAGTCTAAGTTTTGATAATAAGTTTCTACTGCTCTAAATATTCTTTTTTGAATGGTGTATGTGTCTTCAAACATCGTGGCATTCCTATCAGTTTTCAAACACGCTCTGAAAGCATCGCTGAAAAACTAGTTCTTGGATTGGCTGAGTGAATGGGCTAATGAGCCGTTGCCCAATCATGCTCATCAGTATGTTTCTGCTCACTACATAGCAACCTTCCACACCTTCAGCTTCTCTTGTAAGTGTGGAAGGGGGGTAAATATGATACATTTTAGGTGAGGAATATGCAAACATGCGCTAAGGAATAAGGCCAAGTCGACGGCCACGAGCCACTGCCTGTGTGCGTGAAGCAACACCTAATTTGCTGAAAATGTTGTTAATATGTGATTTCACGGTACTCACGGCAATAATCAATTTGGCAGCGATTTCGTGGTTGCTGCGCCCTTCTGCCATCAGACGCAGAACCTCGATTTCACGCTGACTCAATGGTTCGGATAAGTCATTCGATGTGGGTGAGGTGGGGATGACCATCGACGATAGGTCATCGTTTTCAAACAGCGAGAAAATATATTCACCAAACGATGATAGCTGTTGACGATTCGCGAGCTGGCTGAGGATGCGGCGAAGTGGTTCACCTGCTTGCGAAAATGGTGCCACGATTCGTTCACCGGCAGCTAGTTCGAGGGCAGACATGATTGGCTCGGTGGCATCTTCACCAGCGGCTGCCAGCGCTAACCCGCGTAGCAGTGCTGCATCAAAGGGTAACAGGGTCTGCCAGAGTGCTCTTCCTGACAGTTCTCTCAGTTCAGTGGCCAGTTCACGGAGGGCCTGCACATCACCATTCGCAGTACCTTGAGCCAGCCGCCATTCATACTGTGCACGAGTGATATGCTCGCGTGCGTAGAAGATGGCCGTCGGCAGGTAGTAAAATTCTTGCGCTACCGATACGCTCTTTGTCAGTAGTTGTCTGGCAGCCGTTATATCTCCCTGTTCGAGCAGGATTTGTCCTTCCAGACCATCCAGTACTGCCAGTACCCAATGAACCTGACGTTGTTGAGCCAGAAAGCGGGTCTGACGGATCACGCGCAGCGCACCGGTCAGATCGCCCCGCGTTCGGGCAACGCGCGCCATGACCATCAAGAGACAGAGATAGCCAGTGATCTGCCCTGATTTGATCGAACTTTCAGCTTCAGCAAGTGCTGGCAGTGCACCGGCAAATTCGTGGCGGATACGGTAGAGTTCGGTAAGCCCTAGCAACGCTAATCCAATCCCTGGTACCGTTTGATGACGATAACGACGCATGATCTGTTCGAGCGTATCGCGACAGGCATGAATGGCCGTACTGAATGCGCCGCGCAGCATAAGGGTATAGGCATAATCACTACTTGCCATTGCAGAGATATAGGGCAGGCCAGCATTCAAACCATTAATCATCGCTTCCTTGAACGCTTGCTCGGCCTGAGATAGTTGGCCCTGAGCAAGGTAGACATAACCTAAGTCGTTAGCTACTCGCATGCGTAACGATTGATAGTCGCTGTGTAACCAGTTTAGGGCTTGCTTGCCCTCGCTGAGCGCCTGTGCGATATTGTCCTGCAAGATTGCCAGTCGCAAGCGCACAGCATTGAGTTCGCCGCGCAAGTTCGCAATCAGGCCAATCGGTGTGGCGGTACCACTCGCGACATCTGCTAGCGCACGTTCGGCCACTGCAATCCAATGGGATGCTTCTTCAGCTTGATAATTGGTGGTGGCCAGCCAGGCTCGCAACAGTGCTATACGGGGATGCTCTTCAAAAGCCTCTTCTGGAATAGCAGGTAACCATTGACGAAGCGTCTCCTCACTAACCTGTGAAACAATTGCCAGACCATTTGGTTCAAGCATAGCCACGATGTCGTCAATGGCATGCGCCTGCAAGGCGTGATGAACTGCCTGAACGAGCATTCCATGGGCAGCGTACCAGACGCCTGCGCGACGATGGAGCGTGGCGACCTGCTCTGGCGAACAACCCACGACTAACCGCTCACGTAAGACATCGGCGAACAGACGATGATACCGGTACCAGATACGCTCGGTATCAAGCGGAAACAAAAAGAGATTGTTTCGTTCCAATTCTGCGAGGATTGACTGACTGTACGATTGCGTCGATTGTCCGCCGACCGCGTAATCATTTACGCCCAGTACAGCATCGCACAGTGCACCACACAATCGGTCGAGGATCGAGGTTTGGAGCAAGAATTGTTGGATATGAGCGGGCAATTGGTTGAAGACATCTTCAAACAGATAATCTGCCACGTAACGATTACTGGGAATAGGATCATCAATCACTTCTCCCCGATTTATACGATCACGTAATGCCAGGGCAGCCAGTTGTAAGCCCGCCGGCCATCCTTCAGTGCTCTCTAACAAGGTGACAATCTGTTCGCGATTGAGAGGCAGTTCCATTATTTCCAGGAGGAACGTTGCAGTCTCTTCTGGATTGAAAGCCAGATCAAAACTACGCAATTCGGCCAGATAACCGCGTGCTCGCCAGCGTGCTAGCGGGGAGGGTGGATCGCTCCGGCTGAGAATGATCAGATGGCACAGGGGTGGAAGATGATCGACCAGAAATGTGATCATGTGGTGGATGTGCGAATCAGTGATCAGATGGTAATTATCCAGCGCAATGATTGTGGGGCTAGCTGTTTCGGCCAGATTATTGAGCAATTCCGCACACCATTGTTCAACATCGATCTCACTATCTTCGTTGATAAACGCTTGTAATCGATCACGCCGCTTGTCAGGCAGATGATGGAGTGCTGCGAGCAGATACGCAAGCATACGGCGAATGTCATTATCGGTACTATCGAGACTGACCCAGGCAATATATGGCCATTCTTTACGAGCCTCAACAAGCCATTCGGCCAGGAGTGATGTCTTACCATACCCTGCTGGGGCTGCAATCAAGACGAGTCGTCGATGCAGGGCCAGTCGTAAACGTTCATGTAAACGCGGGCGGGTGAGCAAGAAAGGGAGAACTTCTGGTGGCTGTAATTTGGTGCGCACAAGCGGCATCATCATGCCACCTCCGTGCAATGATAATTGATGAGAGAGTAACAGGTTGAAATATCGTTGCACATCCTAGTCTACCATAGCTGATGGTAGAACGGTAGGTCATTGCCAGCAGGCCAGCCGAAGCCCTCCGTGCTTCTCGACGCTCTCTTTTCTCACGCCTCACAACTTAAGGGTTTTCCCCTAATTTCCCATTAGGGGTGACTCCCTAACTGATTTCAGGGGTAGGCAGCTAGGCAAGCTGTATGTATCGTGCTTCAATAGCACTATCTGAATTCTGCTCTGCAATCAACACAAGGAGGTGCATCTATCGGTAAAGAAACTCTGTGTGTAGTGTAAAGCATTGCTGAGTTGCCTTTTGTCTCAAGGAGGAATGTGATGTCAAAGAAGACTCTGTGGCTCATGCTGTCTTTGTTGACAGCCTTTGTGTTCCTACTGACTGCCTGTGGCGGCAGTAATACCGGTGGAAGCAGTGGTGGTAGTACCGGTGGATCGAGCCAAAAACTCGCGGTTGGTATCGTCCTGCCGACTAAAGATGAACCCCGCTGGATTCAGGACGAAACCCGTTTCCGTGAGGCGCTCCAGCAGGCTGGCTACCAGGTTGAAATTCTCTTCAGCCAGGGTTCATCGGCTAAGGAAAAAGAGAATGTTGAGGCGCTGATTGCTAAGGGTATTAAGGTTCTGATCATCTGCCCACACGATGGTACCGCCGCTGCTGCTGCCGCTGAGGCTGCCCGCGCTGCTGGTGTAAAGGTTATCTCGTATGACCGCTTGATTCGCGAGACCGAGGCGGTTGATTATTATGTGACCTTCGATAGTATTGCGGTAGGCGCCCAGCAGGCGCAGTACCTGGTCGATCACGCTCGTGGCAGTGGCAATCCGCTCTACCTCTACGCCGGTGCTGCCTCTGACAACAACGCTTTCCTCTTCTTCGAGGGGGCATGGAAGGTTCTGCAGCCCAAGATTGCTGACGGTACCTTTGTGATCAAGAA